>JGI20166J26741_11567695_pt1 | contig 11983 bp, 9 predicted proteins | sample TergutCu122P5_FD_26741 | JGI IMG/M metagenome (IMG submission 26741) | reverse complement strand
TAAACGATTTTCTATAGAAACCTACGGGAAATCACGTTTCGGCTAACGAATGTGATTCCGGAACGAATTATCTTCGTTAGCCGAGGTATCACTGTACAGTAGTACTCCACTTACCTGGATTAATTGGGACGGCGAGCCATCCGGATATGCAGAAAATCCGGATAATGAGATTTTTCTGTGAAAATAGGCTACATTAGCAGTTTGAAGTTCGGCTGTTACTATCTACAATATGTACATGCGTCTAAACCTTTCGAAGACGCCTGATTTGAAGTTCTAGAAGCCATGACACTGTGCTGTACTTGATCCCATAACCGGAAATTTCAAGGCAAGTTAGTTTTGTAGAAATATCGACAAATTTACCCGAAGGGCCAAGCCGATCCGGTTAACAAGCGTTCGGATGAGTGGAGTTCTACTGTACTTCTAAATTACTCAGATCGAAACTTCGGTAACTAACTACCAATCCACGATGCGTAACATCCCAGAATAGCGAAGATCTCATTTTAATCGCCGCGGAAGTTTGAAATGATGCTAAATTATTGTAAAGAAAAGTGATTTGTAAAAAGCCGTGTTGTTCTTTTTCTGTTGGTGGCAAACGGCTTGCCATTCTTTCGCCACTGCTGAGGCGGCACTGTAAAAAATATGAAATGAAAACACACACACAGAAAACACAACATATTACCTTCAACATGTACTGACCACAACAAACCACAGTCGAAGCTGGCAGAGCACAGAGATTATTTCAGCACGGCCAATTTCCAGACAAAAATCACCGCGACATTTCGAGGGACATTTGGAATTTTTCGCAGATTTTGAAAGCTTTCATTTATTTATTCCACGATTTCTCGCGGAAACCCAAACCATGTCGTGTGGAGCCCTGGTTGGCGAACACCGAAAAGTAATACGAAGATAGATAATGCACACGTGGTAGGCGCTCAAAACTCAACGCAAATATATCTATGCACGTACACACACACACACACACACACAAATTAAAACACACGTATGCATGTATAACACAACACACATACTGTATATGCATGGTGGAGCATAGCTGGAGAGGGGAGTGATGCTCCCCCCCCCCCGGCGGCAGAGTCTTACAGGCGACACAATAAAAACTTCAAGCAAAAAAAATGTTGAATTTCTGCGCTAAACTAATTTTAAATTACTGAAGAAAAGAAAATTCAATAAATATCGTGACTTTTAAAAGATCATAATTTACAACTGTGATTACTAGCCCTGGGCGGCAGAGAACCTAAACATGCCACTGTACGCATGTATTCATACACGCACGCGTCACAACAAAACAACGCACATATGTATGTACAAACACATCATACACAACATTTTCCCAGTAATCATCGATTTAAAGCTCCGTGCAACAGTGAACTGCAATTTGGAATACCACCACAGGTACACAATATTTAGACGCATTACATTACACCACATTTGGCCATGTAACTTCTATTTATTAATTCTCTTGCGCCATTCATTTCTCAAGCCTCCTGCGAATCTATACACGGCCCGCCGTCTCCCCCATGTTGCGAGAAACACAATCAGTGTACATAACAGGAAGACAATGGCGATCCAAGCTTTTTATGAATCAATGTTAACGTATATAGCCTACGCGTGACAATTATTTTTGATGGCAAGGCCAACAGCAGTCGTGGGGTTATCACATAGACCTCGCTGCGGTCTAGTCTGGGGTCCCAACATAGGCTACAGACCCTCAAACTGTCACGCAAGTCCGGCAGCCTCTACCGCCACCGACACCTGCGATGTGCATTCAGTGATGCAGCCTAGTCTACACATGTTTTAAAACGCGCTTTTTTTTTTAAACATTCCACACTTAGGTGACTGATAGTACTCTTGAATGTGAAACACTGGCTACCTGTTCAAGGGGAACCTCATGCAGAGTCTACGCTGTCTTAAGTCAGAAAAACTCACACAACCGTAGTCTAGCGATAAGTATACGTCACAAGTGTGTTTAAAATTTCTGCTACAAGAAATGCAAACACAATAAACACTAGACGAACGTACTCTGAACTTTCACCTGAGCTATGATTGAAGTAATAATCGAGTTGAGGGTTTGTGTATGGTTTATTTACCGATACTGTCAATATTATGGGCATGGACTGGATCGAACTGGCTCGGGATAGAGACAGGGAGCGGGCACTTGTAAATGCGGTAATGAACCTTCGGGTTCCATAAAATGCGGGGAATTTCTTAACTCGCTGAGAACCGATTAGTTTCTCAAGAAGGACTCTGCTCCATGGAGTGAGTGAGGAAGTAGGTAGGTAAGTAAGTAATTAAGTCAATATTATGAACTACTATTCTCCCCCCCCCCACACACACGAGTTTTCTGAGAGTACATTCGACTTTTATTTGTGGATTAACTGGTCCACAGGCTCTGGCCGAGGTTATTATTGATTTTCTCAGCTCTACGGACTGTTAAAATGGGATTTTTCACGGTTCAAAAGTTGATCGAAGGCCGAGAAAAACAAAAAACACAAACACATCAGTCAGGATGGCCGGCTTCCAAGTTGGGGACATGGAACGCCCTGCATACTGTGTAGGAATGCCAACCATTCCGCAGTATGCAGTTCTGTCCGGTAACTAGGGTAGTAACGTACTTTAAAAATAGGACAACCCCACTTCCTTGCCGAATCCTCTTAACAGCACATTCACAACATTTTTTTTTTGAATCTGTAACATTTACATCAATCCGGCACCACTAACGTATGAACCAGACTGCATGCCACAGAGCAACGATGATAAAATGTTTCGATATTTCTTTAGGGGAGGAGGTTGTTTAAAACAGCAGATGATTCTGAAGGTCGACAGGGTGTAACGGCGTTTTTGGTTTTACATTCGTGCATTGGGTTCGAACCCCGGCTCTTACAAAAGATACGTACGATATTCTTCGTTCTGACCAACTTGTTGAGGTTAGTTCGACCTGCAATGAGCGTCGTTTTGATCCTCACGCGGCAAGGAACTTGGAGCATATTAATCTTGGGAAAAATATCAGAGGTTATTATACTCCAACTATTATTTACATCTCTTGAATAGTTCAGCCACAACGATCGTTTCAAAATGCGGATCTCATAAGCGCCCCGAAAACTCCCTCACAGTACGGAGTCTAACATAACAGGAAAGATCATTTATTGACTTCCTGGTGTAAATTGTGAATTAATATGAAACACGTAATAATAACTAGCAAAATCTAATAATGCAGGGCAGTCACTTCTTTGAGAAACAGACATAATTTAAAGGGAAATATTTGTTACCTGAGGTCATTTCAGAATTTCAACAATTCTTCAACACGTTATACAAATTATAGCACGGAAGAGATATCTGTACAAATATGATAGATGCAAAAACTTCTTGAGTGCCAATTATACCTGCTGAAACTTCATAATATTAACAATGCTTTAATTATTTAATCTACTTTCGTTATGAATACTCTTTTAAACAGTTTCTGGTCTTGACAACTGAAAAAGCTACCATGTGAGATACCTGACGGATCTCAGACTAACCCAGAATCATGTCTACAGCACTGACATAGCAAACAGTATCACACAAGTCTATTAGCATAAACTACATATATATGTTTGAACTGGAAATGGTTTGAGAAAACAGCAGTACCCTTGTAAGAAGCCAGTAGAAACTAATCATGAAATGCTGTGACAAGATGTTTCCATGAATAATACAAACAAGCGTGAAAAAAAATATGTTCCAATGATGAATGGACATGTTTTTAAATGGACTCTTTGAGATTTTGTATTTTTGACATTTATGCCTGACACATAACTACAGTACCAACCCTCCACACTACACAGATCAATGACATTCCTCTGAATAAGAAAGTATTTCCCCCTGTATTCTGCAAAATACTAATACAGCATACAGCACACCAAGAAGCGTGACCAAGGCACTGTAGATATCAGTGAGGTCTTCACTTTTGTACAATTACCTGTTCTGGGAAAAAATTTATAGACAGCTTGTATCTTTTGTACACAGCACATTACATACATTACAAAAGCATTATTATCAGCATGACAGCCGACAGACATGGAGTTACTAACTTTCTTCATATCTGCTACGTGTTTGGACATGATAAGGAAGCATGAAAGCTCCTAACATCTTATGAAACAGTACATTCATAAATCAAACTGTCATTCAGTTATTTTTACTGCATCTGATAGAACAGAACATATCAACAATGAATGTCACAAATCTATATCTGATATACCACAATGTAGTAATGTAAAAGGCATTAAAATTAATTAATCTCTTAGTTTTAGGATACAGTGCAATTAAATGGAGGAGAAAAAAGTGCTAAAACTGAATAAAGGAAAATGTTTGTTGTCCTGCTGGACAAACTTGGGCACATGTCCAGAAACTAAATGAGGTCACTCCACAGGCTATCAATGAGTAACAAACTGAGAATTCATCTCTTCCCAGTGTTTCAAAATGTCATGGTACCTTCACCTTCGAGGGTAACAATGTGGTGCAATGTGCACCGTTCAACTATTTGTAAAATGATATAAATTCCCTACTTTCAAAGAAACCACAGGTTTACTACTACTGCATCCTCACAAAAGCCCATCACTGGATCCTACCCTCTGCCAGTTAAATAAGTTCTCAACTTCACAACCTGGTCTCTTAACACCCAGTTTCATACTTGCCTCCTACTGGCACCTAAATACTAAGCAAGCTGGCTCAAGCAAGAATATTTCTGACTTGTATTCAGACATTCCTAGTCCAAAATTGGCCAGGACTCTGAATATCCTGGCTGCAATCATCATCGTTTTTCTTATTCCTTCCAGGCCAATTCTGGGATAATACCATAAATTAGGCCAGGATCACTTCCGTCCACTTCCTTCCTTACTAACCATCATCCAACAATAATCCAGTCACCCTAATTTATTACCCTTTCCACAAATGCTGTTAGTCTATCAAATTGTTCTATGCATACCTAAAAGCTAGTCAAACCCTGATACATTGCCATTGTTTGTTTGTGACAATTTGTGGCAGTATATGGAGATGGATGGTAAATCAACATACTATGTAATAGGGAATTTCTGTTCACAAACTTACAGGTGCTAAGTGAGGGAGGGGCTATATTAGGGGTTGACTGTATATAAATAAAAAACACAACAATAATGTGAACAGAATTTAAGTATGCACACACACACACACACACACACACACACACACATGTGCTTACATTGTTAAATTATACACTGTTATCAACTGAGATGGTGGTGAACAATTATGTAGGAAAACTAGATCCATGTATGTTTTTGACTAATAAAAATTAAGGCAAAATTCTTAGGTACCTTAGAATGGGGGTGTCAGGATTAGCAGATGTAAAAGAGAATGGAATTCAGAAACGGTCACAAGTGGCCACCACAATGTTAAGTTGCTCCCACTTCATTATATACTATGCTGCAAGATACTGTTGTTATATTTCTGACTGCCAATGTGTTAGATAAGGCTGAGAAACACCACTCCATACAAAGCACAAAAATTGTGTGTGTCCTTATAGGATTTAATAGTTTCAGCACTCTCAATAAATCCACCTGTAAGAAACCTGCAGATATTCCAAAAGTTCTTAACCTCTTACTTTCAACATAATTTGGCAATCATAAACACTTCAGCTGGAGCAACATCAGTAAGGGTTACTGTATCATGTAATGAAGGATGTTTTCACTGCCATAAAACCTAGCTTCAGATATTTACTGCAATATCCAACTGCAGGGCTGGGTTGAAAATGATTAAAAAAATCCGATATAGTGAAAACTATGCTCGTCATTATGTTTACTATTAATACTACTACTACTACTGTCACCACCACCACCACTGCAATCGTCACGTGAATAAGGGATGATAATAATTACAGCTACTCTTATTACTGTACAGCAACATGAATCCTGTACTGTACAATTCCTCAATAAAATTAAGCAACATTAATACGCCATCAAAATTAAACGTTTAGAAAATGGTGTTGATTCTTTGACACACGCACTCAACCCTGCTAACATGGCTCCTGAATGAAAGGAAATATGAGGTTCTTTCATGTCAGCAGTTATTAATACTATATTAACAATCATGTGTACATCACATAATATGGCAGTTTATTAGCACCATGTTCTGTAACCACCAATGCTAATATAGTACTGGTTTAAACTGTTAATGATCACAGAAAGTTGAACACCCTCTCAGTTCACCACAACTTCCAAGAGCTGCTCGATTTTGTCAGAGCATGCCTGCATTCATATACATACTTTAGTCTGTACTAAAATTATGCACAAAAACAATTTCGACAATATGTAAACTACAAAAATGTAATGCGTTAAAACAGACATTCTGTAAATTTCATTACAACAATTTCAAATTTGGATCATAAATTAACAAAACCACCGGCAACTGTTTTTTCCATTTAAAAAAATCTGCAAGACTCTTTGTACAAAAGATGCTTATAATCTTTCCTTCAGAACACAGCACAACCTGGCTTGACAGAAATTAACAAGAGCCATCCGACGATTAATTCTTTTTGACGCCTTTACACGTTACGGTTGGCTGAGAATGTCAATGAACGTCAACGACATTCCAAAGCCGGGAACTCTGGTTCTGAAAACCATGCGACAATAGAAAACAATTTGTTAAAAGAATCAATTTACCTTGGAATACAATTCGGCGGCGTCCTATCAACTTCCCAAGTTGCAAATAGCTTCATAGGAACGGGTTTCATCCCGACAATTGGCGGAGGCTTACTGCCCTTCTCCGCCATGTTGACAGCGACTAGTCGGAATAGTTATACTTCCTTTTAACAGAGTGCGCAAAAACGCCACGCTTACCATTGACGCCAATGAAATCATGGATGAGGTACGCATTGTGGTTCGGCATGACGTCACATTCCGACTACGCTGCCACCTATTGACGTGCTGCAAACAGTGTGCTGTCGACGAGGGATGGAGTGGCGATGTGGCCACTTAAATGTATTAAGATTTTAACAAACAACCGGTAACACAGTCCAACCTTATTCATATGATCCAGCAGAAAAAAGATTTAATTTAGCAGTTAACATAAGGATACGATTTTTTGAGAAACCGAAACCGGTAAATTTACTAAAATTTACACTAGGGTGGGGGATAAGACAAAATCTTTAACCTGTTACAGAACAGAAAAAGCAGCTACATTTATTATTTCTGTCACAGCTCAGATAAGAAATTATCTGGGACTCTAATGATGTCGGCAGCCAAGACACTATACTGTGAACACATACCTACAACTTGCTATCGGGCCTACATGTAACATTTTTTATAACTATTAAAACATCACAGTCATGTGTCTGAATGCACACACAGTAGTTGTCTCTACTAAACATTGAGCGTTAAGGACTCTGTCCCCTGAATTGAAACGGCAAGACATCTGAATGCTCGCCTCACCTTCGAGTTCATTCCACAAGAAATATGTTAAGTGTTGCACATCCATGACGATGCCAGGCACACATAAGCAAGTGCACCACTGGCAACCAAAATTTTGGACAAAGAGTGTTGTTACACCTGCCCTACAGTCCTGACCTCACATCACCAGAATTTGGCCTGCCTGATCCTTTGAAGGACAAGCTGCAAGGACACCATTACATGTATAATAAGGCACTGCAGAACACTTGTGAAGCAGTGGGCACAGAGTAAGTACAACAGCTTTTACAAGATACGAATAAGAATACTGCTGACAAAGACGGCAAACTAAAAAAATAACCATGCCTCAAGGAATACTGTAGTGGAGTTCCATGTGTTTTCACATGTTTACCCTGTGAATAGCATGAAATGAGAAGTAGCATGCAAAAGCTGCTGAATAACCCTTGCAAAGTGGAAGTAAAGCACCAGTATTTTAGTTCCAGCACTAGGTGGAGGTATGTGGTCAGTCTCACGTTTTGTCAACTTACAGAACAGGAAAGATCATCCCACGATTCACTGTAACGGATGCTCAGCAGTGCCCAAAACCAGTCTGAATGTGATGTTATAAAAGAAAATTCCTGCCTCCACAAGGAACTAAGCCCAGATGTCCAGCCTACAGCCAGTCACCCCACTGAGTGAAATATCCTGGTTGTACAAACTGATTTATAACATATGAGAATTAACTTATATAGCAGTTCTTACTTTGATTCATATGAAATATCAAATAAGTGTGAAAATTGCACATGAAAGCTCAGAATAACTTAATTTCTATGTGTGGCACTATACATACAAGATGAAGTTCTATAAAAGTAGTTTACCCGAAGCAAATATGTCCTCTGACTGCATGGAGGGTGCAGGGACTTAATAAAGCTGTTCTTTCCAGCTGTTGTTAGAACTTTATCTTTTGCACCAAAAATACAATATTACTTATCTCATACACATCCTTTGACACTGTATCCTAAAGATACAAACTGCATCTTATAAAACTGTGGCAAGTTTTATCATCATTCAACTTTAACACACAGAACAAACAAGCATTACCAAAAAATCAACTATCACCCTTGTCAGTTATCACTCGCACAATTCTGGTACAAATATATTTTTAAAATTCTGAAATACACTTGATACGCAATGCTTCACACTCCAATCCCCAATCCGTTCTGGAAAATGTAGTCAGACTTCTTTGCAAAGTCTCTATCTAGAGCACTTTCAGGCTGATCTTTACATTTCTAAAATCAGTGTCCTGTGGAACTTATCCTGTAGACATCTACAAGAGCCAAATTAAAGCATTCACTGCCAGGTATTTTAAGGTCTGTTTAAACTGTCACCTAGAAGCCATGGTACAACAGACTAATAATATAGTAAAATTCCTTTAATTCTGCACTCCCAATAGTTCAGCACCTGACAAAAGTAGTCCCAACGTTCATAACCTCTGGTGTGCATACTGATTCTGTGACTGTACCTTGGGTTATGTGCACCTTTCTGAGCCCACAGATCTATTATAATGGCTTCAAAAGATCCAAACATGTGTAAAAACAGTACTGCTGGCAAGGGGAAACACATATAATGATTTCTCAGACTTTTGAAATAATTAGGAGGCTTGAAAGTGGTGAAAACCAAACAGGACATTATCCCTTCATACAACACTGGATCATCATCTATCTATGATACAAAGAGATGGAAAGACCAATTACAATCGCTTATGGCATCATGTGATATTGTGAAAGCCATGCTTAAGAAACAAGCATTGAAACAGTCTAAACTAATACAACTGTACAAGGTGTTGTGCAAGCAGTTTACAACAATACACTGAAGGAAAACCCATGACTGGGCATATGATAATTGAAAAAGGTACGTCTTTTTATGATGAAATGACATCACTAATCTGACAGTCTCATCTGTTGGCATGCATTATCGGGGGACGACAACAACCTACATGCCTAACCTACAGAACATCTCCTCTGTTAATATTTTCCCAGTAGAATGCCTCTTGGTTTTAATATCCAAACTTCATAGAATGTATGTATCGCTAAACACAATGTTCTTTGGCCAATGTTTGTAAAGGAAAAATTTATATTAATATTCCAGAAACTCAATACAGTATTTTTAAAAAAAACAAGGTGCATGCAAACTGTACATACTGACAAACTGCATAGACAGCAACTGTTTGTTAATTGTTCAGTGATAAGGAAGCAATGTCTTAAGCATTTCACATCCTAACATGATAATTTGTAACTTATATATAGGCGTTTTATTATGTTTTAGTTATTATTTAGAAACTGGTTGGGTTTTTGGGTTGACATTGTAATGCATAATTTTTCCCATTTAAAATAATGGGAAATAGGCTCCCACTTAGGGGTTTCATATATGACATCTGATTTTTCAGGAACTGATTACTGACATTAAGCAGGAGATGGCTGTACTTCAACACAAATTCTGCTTTCTGCATCCAGTACTGTACCAATTCTTTCCGTACGTATATAGGATATAATCTGTTCACATACAGAACTATACATATTGTGCTGCTATAAAACTTATACCATCATACTTTTTAAATTTATAACTAACATGATGCACCACATGTGCCCCTATTTGTCCATGACATTCCAGGCATGTCAGCAAATCATAGGATGTCTGAGGATTTCAAAGTGATTTGTTGTTGTGGGCTGCAAAATTTCTTAGGTGCAGGCCACTGAAGTCACAACCCAAGTAACAACAATATGAAAACACATACTGCAGGATCAAACCAAAAAGCATGTGTGTCAAATATGTCCGTCTGCCTCTAAAATACTTTGATAACCTGTGTTATAGCCTCATATTTATTATTTATGACTTACTAAATAAATAAGATAAAAAAGATAAGTGAATGATGAATTGTGTAGGATATGGCAGTTGTCCTTGTCTCTTTTGAGGTATTAGCATGGCATTTGTCTGGCGACACTGCGGAAAACAACAAAAGACCTCCCACTCAAGATGTCTGGCCTCCAGGATATGATATGAACCTGGGACATGCTGCATATAATGGAATATTACCCACTTATCTGCAACAGTGAATGAATGACTTTTTTTCTTAATGCTTTTACTTTCATGCAGTGATGCAAGGCATTTATTTACATGGTAAGGGTCATGACCAATCTTATTATTTTCCTCCAGAAAGAAACAACAGAAATTTAGGCCGCTCATTCTCAGAGAAAAGACAGTGTACACCTTCACATGGTTTGAGCTTACCACATATTAACAATTTTGGTATCACAGAGCTACATAAATACTTGATGAACCACTGTGAAATTCCCAGTTAAGCTTTTTCTGGCATATACTTATTGAAGCAGAAGGAATGTAATGCTGTGGTAAATGAAACTGAAACCAAAGTGAGAGAAAACCTTGAACTGTGAAATATGGGTTCAATTTTATACAATTTTAAGTGAACACTATTTAAATAAAGTGACTTATTCAGAATCAAAATCCATTCAGATTGAAAAGTTCAATGGATAACATATTAAGGACAACATAAACTTTTGTAAATCCAATCTAAACAATAATTCAATCAAACAACAATGCTAATGTGAAAGCTGTATGAATTATAAGCACCTTGCATACAAACTGAGCCTAAAAGGAGACTGAAGTAAGTACAGGTCCAAGTATGAAATACAGTGTAAAAATCAGCCTAAATAATAACAGTTGAAAGATTTTGGTTCACATGTAGAAATATCAAATTCCATGCACCTGTCACAGTAACACTGTGGGTCCATTTCTGTCCAATTTTGAAACACGACTTATTTTGAAAATGTTTATATTAATTATGACACACTTACGGATCCATCAAATTTACTGTACATGTATAGAAAACTGTCACCACGCACAGGCATAGAAAAATCATTACACAATAACCTTCTTGAGTCTATCCAATCCAAGATGTGTTATGACTTTGGAATAGGTGGAGAAATGAGATGGAATGACAGCCACCACATCAGTACAGGCTGGATTCCTGCTACAAACAGCAGAAGGTACATTCTTCGCTTGTTGCCGGTGTTGTGCATGTATGGGTCATGGTGGTGTGGAGAACTGCTGACTGGCAGGATTTGCACCTTCAGAGTACGAACCTGCAAATAAAACAACTTTGTAACAAACTATACAATATTTTTAAGCAATCTTTGCCTACATTACATAAAGTCAATGCATAATAAGGAAACAAAGCCACCATATCTCAAATATTTCAATGTGTAATCAATGAACTGATTATGATAACATTTGGTAATGGAGAACTACACCAGAAGTTGTCTTGCAAGTCTGATTTTGGTTTGTACCAGTCCAGCATAATCTCTGGTCTACATGCAGAGCAAATCAAACTCTATTTTATATATACATATACATATATATATATACATAGGTAATTCAATAAGTTACAAATCCAAGTTAAGACCTACGTTTTTGAATTAAGTGCGGGAAACTGTCACCGCTAGATGGCAGCACTATCTAGTTTCATTGTGACGCGCAACGATCGGTATGCGCATGACTGT
>JGI20166J26741_11567584_pt1 | contig 11984 bp, 12 predicted proteins | sample TergutCu122P5_FD_26741 | JGI IMG/M metagenome (IMG submission 26741) | reverse complement strand
GAATGCCAGACCTTCGGGCCGTACCAGGAGCCGCAGTCGCCGCATTTGATGCGGCTGGAGAACATCCCGACACAGCTGTAATGATTCATACACGGTTTGCGCCGTTCCATCTCCAGTTGAACCATATCGAAAACCACGGGCTCAATGATGGCCTGATGCGCGTTTTCAACATAGTATTGTGGGATTTCGCCTTCGTTCAGCTTTTTCTTTTTTGTGAGGAAGTCCACCGTGTAGCTTTTTTGCAAAAGAGCATCGCCCTTGTATTTTTCGTTTTGCAACATCCTCCTGACCGTCGCCGGGCTCCATACCCGCTTGCCGCCCGGCGTCGGGACGCTTTCATCCGTCAGCCGCTTCGCGATTAAATGAGGGGTGGCGCCCTCCAGGAACATGGCAAAAATACGGCGCACGATAACCGCCTCAGCCTCGTTCAGCTTCAGCGTACCGTCCTCGCCTTTATCGTAACCCAGGAACCGGCTGTAGGGGACGCAGACTTTGCCGTCGGAGAACCGTTTCCGCTGGCCCCATGTGCAGTTTTCCGAAATGGAGCGGCTCTCCTCCTGCGCCAGCGAGGACATGATCGTGATGAGCAACTCGCCTTTGCCGTCGAAAGTCCAGATGTTTTCTTTCTCGAAATAAACCTCCACGCCGTGTTCCTTCAGCATGCGGATGGTGGACAGGCTGTCCACCGTGTTCCGAGCGAAACGGCTGACCGATTTTGTGACGATAAGGTCAATCTTGCCCTCCAGAGCGTCGGCTACCATCTTTTTGAAGCCGTCGCGTTTCGCCGTCGAGGTGGCGGAAATCCCCTCGTCCGTATACACGGAAATGAAGGTCCAATCCTCGCGGCTTTTGATATAGTTGGTATAGTAATCGACTTGCGCCTCATAGCTGGTCAACTGCTCCTCGTTGTCGGTGCTGACCCTCGCGTATCCCGCCGTCCTGCGTTTCTGGGCCTCGGTCAAGTGCTCCGCGAACACGCAGGGAACTTCGGTCATGCCTTCCTCCCTCGCCGCGATCACGCGCCCGTGCCCCGCGATGATGTTCAGGTCTTTGTCCACGATGACGGGATTGACGAACCCGTATTCCCGCAAAGATGAGCGAAGCTGCAAAATCTGTTCCTTGCTGTGGGTGCGGGCGTTCCGGGCATATGGCACGAGCCGGTCCACGTTCACTTTTTCGAATCGTTCGGTCGTTCGCAACTGTCAGAACCCCCTGTTCGTGAGCAACTCCAGGAAAGCGTTTTTCTCCTCGCCCTGATTGCCGCTGTGCCGGTTGATGATCTGCATGATCAGGTTAAAGTCGCCCTGCATCGCCCTGTAATAGCCTTGCCCCGCCGTGACATAAGGCGACAGCTTCAGGTCTTTGGTCATCCTGCCGATTTTCCGGTTCATGGCTTCGCAAGCCAGGAAGCCCTGCCTGTTTAGCACGTAATCCGTAATTGTCTGCGGCGCTACATAGCCGTCGCAACCCCGCGCCGCGATGTACTCCTCAATCTCGGCGCGCAGCGCGTCAGCGGGCGGCACTTCTTTCTCGCACTCCTTCATCGCCATGGAGAAGTAGTCTGCCATGACGTTTTTGGAGTATACCTTTTTCGGCTTGGCTTTCACGTCGGCGGCGCTCGGGGCCTTGCCTTCCAGCTTCTTCTCGTTTATATTTTTCCGGGGACGGCCCGCCCCCGGACGATACCCTCCGCTGGGCATGAGCGTCACCTCGGAATAGGCGGGGACTAACAAACCCCGCTTTGATTTTGATTTCCGTTTTGATTTTTTGATTTTTGATTCTTGAAAAATTCGCGCGAAAGGCCAGCGCCGGTGTTTGGGAGTGAGGTAGAAAGGTTTCCGACCCACCCCTCCCCGGCGGTCAAACCTCATATCTTATATCTGTGTTCCGTCCAATAATTGTATTTTAATCAGTGCGGTTTAAGTTTACTTTTTCGCCCGATTATGGTATACTAATATCGGACGCTAATAAAAGGAGGTGTCATTTCATGACGATCACCGCCACGCAATTCAAAGCGAACATCGGAAAGTATCTTGACCTCGCCGCGAGTGAGGATATCTTGGTCACCAAGAACGGCAGAGCAATCGCTAAAATATCCGATCCGGCTCCGGACAAACAGGCAATCCTCGACAGCCTGGTAGGGATTACATCCGAAAACCCGGTCACGCTGGACGAGGCTAGGGCTGAAAGGCTGGCGCGCCAATGAAGGTCATTATCGACACAAACGTCGTCATCGACGTTACCGATCATCGCGAGGAATTTTTCGAGGCGTCATACAAAACCATCCAGCTTGCGTCACAAAAGATGTTCGACGGATATATAGTCGCCGGAGCGGTTTCGGACATTTACTACATCGTCCGAAAGAGCACGGGCGACGCGTCAAAGGCGCGGCATACCGTGTCCGGCCTGATGGAGCTCATAGGCGTCTGCGACACGAGAGCCGGCGACGTGGCCGCGGCTGTCAAGTATGACATGTCCGATCTGGAAGACGCGATTGTGGCGGCGACCGCCAAGCGGGAAAAAGCCGATTGCATCATCACTCGGAATACCCGTGACTACAAAAACTCTCCTGTCCCCGCGCTGACACCGAGTGAGTTCTTAAAGAAAATATCATCCTGACGGGCTTCCCCAGCGGTCGCCTTTTTGCCCGTGCAGCCGGCTGTGGCATTCCTGGCATAACGACTGCAAATTTTCGTAATCGTTGCTCCCGCTGTCCCGCAGCTTCCGTTCATGGTGAACCAATGTCGCCGGGGTCAGCTTGCCGTCTGCTTCGCATATCTCGCACAGGGGATGATCCTCTAGGAACGCGCTCCGTATTTTCCTCCACGCCGCGCCGTAGTTCTGATCATGTTCCGGGTCGCGGCCGTACCGCTCGTAATGCCGGGACGCGTTTTTCTCGTGTTCCTCGCAGTACCGGCGGTCGGTCAGCTTGGGGCAGCCGGGATAAGCGCACGGCTTCTTTGCTTTATATGGCACCGTGTTTCCTCCGTTCCGATGCAAAAGAAAAGGGCGCTCCGTCGTGGGTGCGTCCCTCTTATTTTTCGCCATCATAATGATAACCGATGCGCCGGGTATCTATCAAGTGACTTTGGTATCCTCTTGCCGCGGTACCGCCACTTGCCGCAGCGCGTTCTCGTGAAGCCGGAAGATGTACTTCCGCCCGTAATTCATGGTGTTGGCGATCTCCGCCCAAGGCTTGAAGCACAGGTACCGCAGTTCCAGCAGCACCACATGGTCGGGGTTCGGGACGCTCTTGATCGCGGCGTTGATGTCGCGCTTCAGCGTGACGAGGGCGTCGATGTCGCCTTTGATCTCGTTTTCGAGGTCCAGCATCTTGACGATAATGTCCTCCATCTTGTGTATGTTGCGGGTGCCGGAAGGTGGGGCGTCCGAGAGTGTCGACGTGGCTTTCACGGCCAGTTCCCGAAGTTCCCGCACCTGTTCCAGCTTTGCGTCGATCATACGGTTGATCCGCCACGTCTGGGAGAGGTATTCCTTCGCCGTCATTACCGCGCCCTCCCTTCGGCGCAGCCGCGCCATGAAATGGAAGCTTGTTTCTCGCCTTTCGGCGTCACGTTCAACAGAGCCTTGTAGTATTCGCTGCCGCGGTTGCCGCACTCATAGGCGGTCCAGTCCCGTTCACTCGCTTTCCTGTCGGCCCTCGCGAACGCGCAGTCCTTGCATTTAATCTTGCCAGCCATAATATCCCTCCGAAAATGATGGATTCACTCGGATTGGCATATTTTGACTATGGTTTGCTCCTTAGATTGTCACAGATTGGCTTTGACAGCGTCGATTAGCGCCGTCTGCGTACGGTCCTTTTTTCCCAGTGCCGCCATGACGCGCTCGTCGATGGTGCCTTCCGCGATAATGTGTTGGATGACCACCGTCTCGCTCATTTGTCCCTGCCGCCAGAGTCGGGCGTCGGTCTGCTGGTACAGTTCCAGGCTCCATGTCAGCCCAAACCAGATCAGCGTGAAACCCCCGGCCTGGAGGTTCAGCCCGTGTCCCGCCGAGGCCGGGTGGATCAGGGCGACGGGCAGTTCGCCTCTGTTCCAACGCGCTATGCTCTCGGACGAGTCAAGCTGGGAGAACGGGATGTGGCGCAGCCGGAGCCGTTCCCTGATCCGGTCCAGATCGTGCCTGAACCAGTACGCCACCAGCACGGGTTTCCCGTTCGCCGCTTCTATTAAGTCCTCCAAGGCATCCAGTTTCCGGCTATGAACGCAGTGGTAAGCGCCCGCGTCGTCGTACACGGCGCCGTTCGCCATCTGACACAGCTTCACGGCCAGCGCGGCCGCGTTGGCGGCGGTCACCTCGCCGTCCTCATCTTCGGTCAGCGACGCCGCCATCTCGTTTTTCAGCCGGTCGTAGATTTTCCGTTCCAAGGGGTCCAGCTTGACCGGATACCCGACGGACACCAGTTCCGGCATGACCAGGTGGTCGGCGGACTTCATGGAAATCGTAATGTCGGAGATTTTATCGTATATTTCTTCCTCCGCGCCCGGCAGGGGCTTGTAGCTGAACACCACCTGACCGTTTCGCTTATCAGGCGTGAAGTACGCCGCCCGGTACTGCCCGATAAACCGCCCGAGCCGTTGGCCCATGTCCAGAAGCCGGTACTCCGCCCATAAATCCATCAGCCCGTTGCCGGTCGGCGTGCCCGTCAGCCCCACGATCCGCTTCACTTTCGGACGGACTTTCATCAGCGACCGGAACCGCTTGGTTTGATGGTTTTTGAAAGACGACAGCTCGTCCAGCACCACCATGTCGTAATCGAACGGGACGCCGCTTTCCTCTATGAGCCATTGGACGTTTTCGCGGTTGATGATGTAAATGTCGGCCTTGGCGCGGAGGGCCGCTTTCCGTTCGGTTTCCGTACCGACCGCCACAGAGAAGCGCAGACCCGAAAGATGATCCCATTTCCGCTGCTCATCTGGCCACACATCCCGCGCCACCCGCAGGGGCGCGATGACAAGTGCGCGACGGACTTGGAAGCTGTCAAACAGCAGATCGTTTATCGCCGTCAGCGTGATCGCCGTTTTACCAAGGCCCATGGACAGCAGCAGGCAGGATACGGGATTCGCGTCTATGAAGCCGGCGGCGTATTTTTGATAATCATGGGGATTGTATTTCACTTAGGATTCCTCCGATTTGTCTCTCGTCGTCCAGCATGTACACCTTGAAGCCCAACCGCCGCAGCATTCCGTGCCGCGCTTCCTGCAAGCATAATTCGTTTTTTCCGATAAATCGCCTCTTGCCGTGAAACAAGAAAATCGCAATAATACTGGCATATTGATCTTGTTAAATTTTTTATAAGCGAAAAAATAGCTTTACTGCGCGATTTTTCTGTCTCACGGCATGCGACAGAAATAATATTTAGGGTAAAAAAAATAAGAGCACCGCGCGTGCGGTGCTCTCGTTCGTATTATTCAATAGTCATGTTACGGGAGGTCATCTCCCAATAACGAGACATCGTTTATATTAAGATTTGAGAGGAACTCATTTCGTACGTCTATGGAACGACCTCTAAATTCTGTTATAGCCATAATATAGGCGTTATGTGCTGGACTACTATTGAAAACAAAACCTGCTTTGCCGAGTAATTCTTGAGTTAACCAAATATCTAAATCTAACCCTGCGCACAGGGTAAGGACAGAATGAAATGAAGGTTTATCTTTACCGTTTAATAACCTGTAATATGTAGCTTTTGACAAATGTGTCAATTCCTGAAAACGGACAACGTCAATATTTTTGGCTTCAATTATTTGCCTCAGACGCTGAGAAAATGAAATATACAGCTTCTCCTGTTCAGGCACGCTTGCTTGATATTCCGCGGCCAATTCCCTCGCGTACTTTAGAGCGGCTTCATTATCTTTGCCGACATATTTTTGGAACGTTTCATAGGGTTTGCGATATAAAATGTCGCTGTAAGTTCGTCCACTTTCCTTAATATTTACGCGGATGTTGGCGAACTTGAGAGTACACTTTTCGGGATTAGCCTTAGCATACTCAGTCAGGTGAGGAATACCGTCTTCGTCTACGGAAACACATTTTGCATGATTGATAACAAAGTGTTTATCTGCGTAGGTAAAGAAGCCCGTACTCACCAGCGCTCGAAGCTCTGTGCTTTCGCACATCTCATAAAACGCTTTGTACTCATCTATTTCATTGGTATACGCTTGAAAATCGTATTCATGGATTTGTATATCATCCACGAATTTGTAGCCTAATTCTTTTAGTCGGTATTTAGCCGTCAAGCGCGACGTGCCGTAAAAATGTGCGAGTTCGTCGATCAACGTAATATTGAATGCGGCTTTATCAATCAGAAGATCGGGTGGAAATGCCTCAATCACGGCATCGTATGTAAACTTGCAACCATTGACTTGCAGGTTTCGGGTGAGCTTTATGTCGATTTCATCAAGAGAGATGTCGTTACTCTCGATATCGAGTTCACTTCTGTGGCCGACTATCCACTTCGTCAGCGCCGACCAGACATGGTTATACCCATATTCATCCGTAAAGCGCTCCAACTCATTTTTACCTTGCGGCGTCATAATAAGCACACTCCGTTGTAAAGTTTTTCCAATAATTCACATTATAGCACAAGGCATGCAATAATACAACTTAGATAAAACAAAACCTTTTAGTTCTCACACATTTTCCCTTGAGTTATTGTTGCGGGTATGATACAATCATTGAGTGTACAGAAGATGCTTTTCAGGAGGCAGATGATGAGCGCAAGTTATAACAAGCTATTCAAATTGTTGATTGACAGGAAGATAAAAAAGGGTCAGCTTGCCACGCTGGCAGGAGTCAGTTATTCCTCAATCGCCAAGCTGGGGCGCGGGGAAAATGTAAACGTAGGCATTCTCATCAACATTTGCAGAGCTTTGGATTGTAAGATGGATGATATCATGGAGGTTTTACCTGCTGACAATACACGCTGATCTCAGGGGAAAGAGGGAATTCAAATGGCTTCAACCAACAATACGGCCAACATCGGCTTTGAGCAGGAAATCTGGGCGGCGGCTGATATTCTCCGGGGCAACATGGACGCGGGCGAATACAAGCACGTCGTGCTTGGACTCATCTTCCTTAAATATATCTCGGACAAATTCGAGGAGCGTTACCGTGAATTGGCAGCCGACGATGACGACGTCGAGGACAAGGACGCTTACGCTGAGGTAAACGTGTTTTTCGTGCCGTCGTCGGCGCGTTGGAGCGTCATAGCGGACGCCGCGCACAAAGAGGAGATCGGCACGGTCATTGACGACGCCACGCGCGCCATAGAAAAAGAGAACAAGCGGCTGAAAGACATCCTGCCTAAAAATTACGCCCGTGACGAGTTGGACAAGCGCCGTCTTGGGAATGTTGTTGACTTGTTCACAAACATTCAGATGATCGAACATGGCACGGACAAGGATATCCTGGGCCGCACCTATGAATATTGTCTCTCCAAGTTTGCTGAACAGGAAGGAAAGCGCGCGGGTGAGTTTTATACGCCGTCCTGCGTGGTTCGAACGCTTGTGGAGGTCCTGCAACCTTTCAAGGGGCGCGTGTACGATCCGTGCTGCGGCAGCGCGGGCATGTTCGTGCAGTCGGCGGAATTTGTGCGCAATCACAGCGGAAACATTGGCAATTTGGCGGTCTACGGCCAGGACGCAAACCCGACCACGCGCAAGATGGCGCTTATGAACCTGGCCATTCGCGGCATCGAGGCCGATCTCGGCGGCTAAAACGCCGACACCTTCCATAACGACTTGCACCCGACGCTGAGAGCCGACTTTATCCTCGCCAATCCGCCTTTTAACCTTTCGGACTGGAACGACGGTTCCCTAAACGACGACCCACGCTGGAAGTACGGTTTGCCTCCGTCCGGAAACGCAAACTTCGCGTGGATGCAGCACATGATCCATCATCTGTCGCCGAACGGAAAAATCGGGCTTGTTCTTGCTAATGGTTCACTGTCCTCCCAGAGTGGCGGCGAGGGCGAAATCCGGCGCAAAATTGTGGAGGACGACCTCATAGAGGGTATTATCGCCATGCCCACACAGTTATTCTACACCACGCAGATACCCGTGTCACTTTGGTTCATCAGCCGGAACAAGAAGCAAAAGGGAAAGACGCTGTTCATTGATGCCCGCAAGATGGGTACGATGGTCAACCGACGCTTACGTGAGATGACCACTGAGGACATCGCCAAGATCGCCGCCACATTCCAAGCGTTTGACGCCGGGACATTGGAGAATGTAAAGGGATACTGTGCCGCCGTCACCACGGAGGAAATCGCCAAGCAAGATTACATATTAACGCCGGGACGCTATGTCGGCATTGAAGATCAGGAGGACGACGGCGAACCTTTCGAGGAGAAGATGGCACGGCTGACGGGCGAGCTGTCGGAGATGTTCAAGCGTTCCCATGAGTTGGAAGAAGAGATACGGAAGAGACTGGGGGCGATTGGGTTTGACATTTGATATGACTAACTGCCCTGAAGCACCGCTCCCTGAGCTTCTTTCTTTTATAGTGGATAATAGAGGAAAGACCGTACCAACAGCAGAGGATGGTCATGTTTTAATAGCGACAAATTGCATTAAGAATGAGTACCTATATCCTGTGTTCGAAAAAATACGGTATCTTTCTGATGATACATATAAGGCATGGTTTCGGGCGCATCCGAAGCCTGGCGACATTATCTTTGTAAACAAAGGAACACCTGGCAGGGTCTGTATGGTGCCAGACCCAGTGAATTTTTGTATTGCACAAGATATGATAGCTTTTCGCGCAGACTCAAGTAAGCTGTATAACAAGTATTTATTTGCCGTTTTACGGAGTGAGGATATACAAACGAAAATCCACAATTATAATGTGGGTGATGTTATTCCCCACTTCAAAAAGAGTTTCTTGGGTGAGCTGAGGATACCTTTGCCAGATATGGACGTGCAAATCGCCATTGGCGATATGTACTTCGATCTGTCTGCTAAAATTGACTCTAATACGAAGATAAATCATCATTTAGAGCAGATGGCGCAAGCCCTTTTCAAGTCATGGTTCGTGGACTTCGAGCCGTGGGGCGGCGAGATGCCCGGCGATTGGCGGGAAGGCACACTCTCGGAAATCGCTAATGTCACGATGGGGCAATCCCCAGACGGGGCAAGTTACAATGAGGACGGTATCGGAATGGTCTTTTATCAAGGACGCGCCGAATTCGGTTCTCGCTTTCCCGCTCGCCGCTTGTTCACCACGCAACCCAAGCGTATGGCAGCAAAAGGCGATGTGCTAATGAGCGTCCGCGCACCTGTCGGAGATTTGAACGTCGCTTTTGAGTCTTGTTGCCTCGGTCGCGGTTTGGCAGGTATCCAGAGCAACAATAGCTGTCAGTCCTTTGTCCTCTATACGATGTTCGCCTTGAAACAGGAACTGGATATGTTCAACGGCGAAGGCACGGTGTTTGGCTCTATCAACAAGAACGATATGGCAAACCTCCCTGTGCTTATCCCCGCTGGCGGGGTACTTCGTCAGTTTGAGGAACTGGTTAATCCGATGGACAGAGCCATCGAGACGAATTATGCGGAAAGTTGCCATCTTCAAGCCACCCGTGACTCCTTGTTGCCCCGCCTGATGTCTGGCGAGCTATCCGTGGCCGATCTCGCCGCTAAATGATGATTTACCGCCTATAGGCGTTACGATAGAAATTGGATATAAATGGGGGGCATTCTTTTGGCATATACCGAAGCCAACTACGAAAACGCCGTAATCGAGGTGTTCCGCGACACTTTGGGCTACCGCTATATCTACGGCCCGGATGTGGCACGGGATTATTCCGAGCCTCTCTTTTTGGACGAGCTTCTACCCTCTCTTCGGCGCGTCAATCCTAAGCTGCCAGAAACCGCGTTGTACGAGGCTGTGTATAAGCTGCGCAACATCGAGGGCGGCACATTCCATCAAAAAAATGTCCAGTTCATGGATTACCTTCAAAACGGCGTCTCGGTTAATTACTTCGATAATGGAGAGCAGAGGGCTGCGCTGATTTATCTCGTGGATTATGAAAATGTGGAGCGGAACACGTTTACAGTCGCCAATCAATGGACGATCATTGAGAACAGCGAAAAACGCCCTGATTTACTCGTGTTTCTGAATGGTCTGCCCGTGGTCATTTTTGAATTGAAGTCACCTTCCCGCGAAGAAACCGACGCTTCCGAGGCGTTTTTGCAACTGCGGAACTATATGCATGAGATTCCGTCCTTGTTCAATTACAACGCTTTTCTCGTGATGAGCGACCTCGCCATGTCAAAAGCGGGGACCATCACGGCGGGCGAAGACCGGTTTATGGAGTGGAAAACGAAGGACGGCAGTTATGAAAACACACAGTACGCCCAGTTTGACACCTTCATTGAGGGGATGTTTGACAAGGCGCGCCTGCTCGACATCATCAAGAACTTCATCTGCTTTTCCGACGACGCGAAAATTCTCGGCGCGTACCACCAATATTTTGCCGTGAAAAAAGCCGTCGCTTCTACGGCGAACGCCACCGTCACAGACGGCAAGGGCGGCGTTTTTTGGCATACGCAAGGCAGCGGCAAGTCACTGTCCATGGTGTTTTACGCCCATTTGCTGCAAGACGCGTTGAACTCGCCGACAATCGTCGTACTGACTGACCGCAACGACCTCGACGACCAGCTTTTCGGCCAGTTCGCCAAGTGCGCGAATTTCCTGCGCCAAACCCCGCAGCACGCCGAAAGCCGTGTACACTTGAAAGAACTCCTCGCGGGGCGGCTGGCCAACGGCATCATCTTTACCACGATGCAGAAATTTGAGGAATCTTCGGAAGCCCTTTCCGAACGCCGCAATATTATCGTCATGGCGGATGAGGCCCATCGCGGGCAGTACGGGTTAGAGGAAAGAGTGGACGCGAAAACGGGGCGCATCATCCTCGGCACGGCCCGCATTATCCGCGACAGTCTGCCGAACGCGACCTACATAGGCTTCACGGGAACGCCCATATCCAGCAAAGACCGCTCCACCATCGAGGTGTTTGGGAACTATATCGACATCTACGATATGACCCAAGCCGTGGAGGACGGCGCGACCCGCCCCGTATATTATGAGAGCCGCGTGATTCACCTGAAGCTGGACGACGATATTCTGCGCCTGATTGATGCGGAATACGACCTCATGGCGCAAAACGCGGAGGAATACGCCATTGAGAGAAGCAAAAAAGAACTCGGCCAAATGGAATCCATCCTCGGCGCGGAGCAGACTATCGCCGCCCTGTGCGACGACATCATCCAGCACTACGAAGAAAACCGCCAGTACGAACAGACGGGCAAGGCGATGATCGTCGCCTATTCCCGCGCCATCGCCATGAACATTTACCGCAGGCTGTTGGCGTCGCGCCCGGAATGGACGGATAAAGTGGGCGTGGTAATGACCGAGAGCAACAAGGACCCCGAAGAATGGCGCGGCATCATCGGCAACAAGCGTCGCCGCGACGAAATGGCAAAAAAGTTCAAGGATAATAACGACCCGTTGAAAATCGCCATTGTCGTGGATATGTGGCTGACGGGATTCGATGTGCCTTCCCTTGCCACAATGTATGTTTACAAGCCGATGTCCGGGCATAATTTGATGCAGGCAATCGCCCGCGTCAACCGGGTTTATAAGGATAAAGAGGGCGGCTTGGTAGTCGATTATGTCGGTATTGCCGCCGCGTTGAAGCAAGCGATGAACGACTACACCAACCGCGATAAACATAACTACGGCGATACCGACATCGCAAAAACAGCCCTGCCGAAATTCATCGAAAAGCTGGAGGTTTGCCGCAGCTTGTTCCACGGTTTTGACTATTCGGCGTTCATGACCACGGAAAGCGACCTCACCCGCGCGAAAACCATTACGGGCGGTGTAAACTTTTTATCAGGCGTGGATAACGAAAAACAGCGTGATGCTTTTATTAAAGAGGCGATGCTGCTCCGTCAGGCGCT
>JGI20166J26741_11567362_pt1 | contig 11985 bp, 10 predicted proteins | sample TergutCu122P5_FD_26741 | JGI IMG/M metagenome (IMG submission 26741) | reverse complement strand
AAAAGTTGGCACTAACTTCGCCGACCGGCGGCGGCCGCTCTGTCGGTATAGTTCGCTCGCGGACTAAGGCCACGGAGTTTAGTTTAGTTTAGTTTAGTTCGCTTCTGTACTTATCAGCCAAGTAGTCGTAATGTGTCTGTGGAAGTGCGTTTAAGGGGTTGAGTATTATGTTCAACTTGCTGTGGAGTGTAATATTATCTCTGTGCAGTCTGTTACAAATTCTATTAATTTGTATATATCAGTACGTGATGTTCAGTTATAAGTCATTTGCTTGTTGCTTACGTTTATTTGTACGCATATTATCTAAAATGAAAAATTCATTTTCCAGTCCTCTATTTCCCTTCTCTGAGAGTTGAAAGTAATATCAGACTGACATTTTAACAATGAGGGGAAATTTTATGTTAAAGCTGGAGTGTTGAATTGTGTGAAATGCTGCACAAGGGTAGTTCTATGAAATCTTTATACAACTAGACATTACAATAGTGTTGAAGACATGCAGGATAAGGGGGACAGTACGTAGGATTAGCAATAGTGACAGTGAAAGGCATAAAAAATTTTAAATTGTAGTCGAAATGGGGAAAGAAGAGTAGTAGGCCCATAGTCAGACATACTGATTTTTTTTTTCATGACACGAGCCAAACGAGTTTTATTAATGGCACGATGAAGACTTAAGATATAGATGAATGGTGGAGGATCCTAGTGGAACCGAGACATATTTAAGGGTGTTGTATCACTAATGATAATGATGATGCTGATATTGATGATAATCTAGTAAAATACAGATTATTTTATGTTGTAACAGTAGTAATTAAGTTATGTATATCTGTACGCGCTGCTCTGGCTGAGGGTACACAAAGACTATGGACAGTTTCTGTCCATCAAAAAATGCTGGTTTCACAACAAGGATTAGTTTTATTTAATAACATTTAAACACTTATTGAAATCACTGTTACCTTGGTAATGCAATAACTTCTAACGGAATCAATTTGATACCCAATAGTTGGTATAATTCATAAAAATAATATGTTTAGAACTGCATCTTGCAGTGTTAAGAACTAGTCACTGTTTACAGTGTAATACAAGATTTGTTAACGACTGAATGGAATGCTTGCTAACAGTCACTTGGTTGATTTCACACAATGTTGCAACACTAAATGTGCTTATCTAGAAATTGTATTCACTCGTTGCATAACACAGGTTACGTGGCGTAGTGGCCAGTTTGATAATGGGAGCAGACTGGGTTGTGCTCCCTTATGACACTTAATAACTTCTGGATAAAACTTAAAGTAGTTATATGTTGATAATGACGATGTGATTTAGCATGTTCCTAGGTCACACAATTACACAAACACTGTTTCAACGTTGTGGTTGTTCCACTACGGTGATGTAGCACACTTGTTATGATCACTGAACTTAGTGTGAGAGAACAGCGACCTGTTGGTACACTATCTAACCACTTGGTGACTGTAATTAATTAATTACGCGTTGTGGCAGAACGCAGAACACCCATCGGCCATAAGTTGCGCGTGATACTGACTTCCGCGGCTATCTGACCATGTGGGGACAAAGAGGTAACGCCAATGACGTAATCATACGCCCGTAACTCTCAACCTCAGGCTATCCATGTAATATTGTGCAACTTCATAACATTCTGAATTTAGAAATCAATGTTACAAATTATAAAGTAAAAATGATGCACAATGAATGCAAAAATTAATCTCTATGCGTTTACAGTACCAGATACATTTTACGCACAAAAATTAGAATAGAAATATTTTTAAGAAAGGACCGTGTAAATAATCCCTAAAACTGCGTGTCTCAGAAGCATGGACGATGCCTGCTGCCACTAACGATGTTGTCTCATCTCCAAGATATGCTGGAATCTATCCACGCAATGGAAATGTGACCTCAGGAAAGATATTTGCTCCAAACTATATCTCAGTTCACCCAGTCAAACGGAGGCTATGCACTGCAGTTCTGAGCAATCCAGAACAAAACACTGACATCATACTGGTTTTCCTCTACGAACAGAACATCAGCTTTATCACTGTAATCCATTCATGAATTTGTTCCACCGTCAAATATTACAAGAAATTAAAGCAAAGTGTCGTTCATCTCTGAACATGGAAGCTACACTTGTGGAGAAAATTTGGATACACACAGAGTATCACATAGCAGTTGTATGGTGTCTAATCACAGGTAAGGAGCTTGAGAATTTGATTTGTTATCAAAAAAAGACAGGTGAATGATAAATTAGCCTGCTAGTACTGATGGTTATCGGCTTGAAGCAGAACAATTTCATTGATCTTACACTTTTCTCAGCGTTATGCGCTTTTTATTGTGTTAAAACTGACAAGAAGAAGTGTAGTTAACATGCTGAAACTTAAATAACCGCCATATACAATATATAAAGCAGAGATACGAACAGTGCACTTTTTACAAAGACTAATATTCTGGATTATGTATTTGTGTAAATAGAAATTTTCGACAGGTATTTAACTTCAAGGATATAATAATTAATTGTATCCGTGAAAGTGAATGTTTCATGAAAACCACATTTATATTGTTAAATGAGAAAAGAAACAAGAATGTGTTCAGATTTTAAAAATTTGTCCTGATTGCGGTTTCATGAATGTGTCAATAACAAATGTATTAGACAAACAGCAACAGAGAGAACTGGGAGACTCTTATTGACCGGCGAACTTGATAAACAGGTACTGTTATTCTGTCTGAAGAAGTGTTGTAACATATCTTTATGTGAAACGTGACAAGTGACATGTTACATGTTCTGTGTATTGGAACTGACTGCCCTGAAAGAAAAAAAGGTGGTTTGTCTGTCTTCTGAATCTAGTAATGGATTCTCTAAGTCCTTTCTACAATCCGGCTTATGGCATATTGGTAGGCCGCCATGATATAGAAATATACATTCCTTTGCCTTGTTTACATGCGTATATATACATGTATGTGGTTTTGGGTGTGTATGTGTATGTATATATATACTCGTATATATGCGTATATGTGTGTGTGTATATACATATACATACATCTATATACATATATATATCAATTATTTATCTACCAGTAAAATTTAGGTAGAATATTGATGCACATCTACCCGAATTCAGAGCGTCGCATTGCAGCAGTCAGTATCTGCCAGTGTTAAAACATACAAAATTTCTTATACTGTACCGTAGCTACAGAAAAAGCAGCGAAGCACATTGTGGCCAACATAATCAAAAAGTGGCCACACAGAGAGACATTCAGCGCATCTTCCAGTTGCTGCATGAACCTGTGGATTAGGGGAAAAAGTACAGTACTTTGAAAAATACTAAACATGTTAAATCTTACGGAGTGTTTCTCTTATGTTTCAGTTTTAGATTATATGTTATGCGTTTTTTATCAGAAATAGTCTATAGAGGGACTTTTTTCATGGTGATTTGTGTTTCACCTTCTGTAATAAATATTACAGAATTTCATGAGCTGAGTGCCTTTGAGGTTTAAATAATTATTTAAAAGCTGAAAAGACACAAAAACCTGGTATTGATCAAATCCTAGGAGAACTGACTATTGCAAGTGGGTAGAACAGTTCTTTCTGAGATCACTAAAATTATTAAATCTGATTGGAATAAGGAGTAAGTTCCTGTGGAGTGGAAGTAGTCGATCATTGTACCTCTCTCTAAGTAAGGTTTTAAAACAGCATGTAATAATTATAAAGGCATGTCACATTTGTTAATTACGTGCAAAATGTTTTCCTATATCCTGCTTTCAAGGTTTTCGCCTTAAGCAGAGGAACATACAGGGTATCATTAGTGTGGATTTCGACTCAGCAGATCAACTACTGATCATGTATTCAACATTCTTCAAATACTTGAGAAAAAATGTAATACAATTAATCAGTCCATCAACGATTTGTAGACTTCAAGAAAGTTTATGATTGAGTTAGAAGGGAGGTCTTCTATAATAGGAGTATTTCCATTGAGCCTGGTATTCCTATGAGAATGGTATGGCTAATAAATGTGTATCTGAATGAAGCCTGTAACAGTGTTGAGTTAGGAAATAATTTGTCTGACATTTTACCTATTAGGAATGATTTGAAAATAAAAGGGGATTCTTTGTCACCATTGCTTTTAAAATTTGCTTTAAGGTATCCCATTAGGAGAGTTCAGGTAAATGAGGATGGCTTGAAACTATAATGTACCCCTAAGCTTCTAGTTAATGCTGATGATTGTTATATTGGGCGGAAGCGTATATACTATAGTGAAAAACACAGAAGCTTTTCTAGTCGCTAGTAAGGAGATTGATCAGAAGTGACTGCTGATAAATTAAGTACATGGTCAAGTCTCTAGTTCAGAATGCAGGAATGGGTCAATATATATAGTTTGGTGATAGCTCCTTTGAAAGGGTGGAAGATTTCAAATGTGTGGGTACAACTTTAACAGATCATAATTCTGTTCATGAAAAAATTCAGAGGAGATGGAATTCAGTGAATGCTTGCTATCACTCGGTGCAGGATATTTTGTTGTCCAAAACTGAGATATACAGAAGTATAATTTTGCCTGTTGTATAGGTGTGAAACTTGGTCGTTCATACTGAGTGATGAACGTAGGCTGAGGGCGTTTGAGAATAGGGTGCTGAGGGGAGCCTAAGAGGGACGAGGAAACAGGGGAGTTGATAAAATTATATAATGAGGAGCTTAATGATCTTAACACCCTGCAAAATATTATTGGGTTGATCAAATCAAGAAGAATTAAATGGCTGGAGCATGGAGCAGTTATGGGGAGAGCGGAGGTGCATACAGGGTTTAGGTGGGGAAACCTGAGGGAAAGAGACTAAATGGAAACACAGCCGTAGATGGCAGGATAATATTAAGATGGATCTTCAGGATGGGGGATCCAGGTCATGGACTGGATCGATCTGGCTCCGTATGGGACAGGTGGCGGGGAATTTTCATTGTACTGATGAACATTCGTGTTCTATAAAAACCAGGGGTTTTCTTGAGTAGCTGAGGACCGGTTAGTTTCTGAAGAAGGACACTGCTCCATGGAGTGGGTGAGTAAGTAAGTAAGTAAATAAATATTAGAGACTGTAAAATAAATACCTCTTGTATTTTGTAGTTACATTAATTTGTTATGTATATTCTTTTGAACTTACTCTATTATATTCTGATGGTGTCGAATGCACACATTTAACTTAGATTTCAAGTAGCAGTTTCCAATTGTATGATCATATTCAAATTCCTGCCGGTGGTGAGGTGTGATGAGTTGCTGTCTGATATCCAGTATAGCCATATTCAGCTTTTGGAACTGAGTACAGGCCACGGCGATCAGAGTGGTAACCATAGAAATATAACCACATGCAATACCCGTTGCTAGCAGTGATGTGAAACACTGTAAAAAAGTGAATATTTACAAAATAAATTTACGTTACAATGAAGCCATTTAGGAATTCTGACGTTAATAATTTCTTCTTACGCTAAGAACTATAAGAAAATGGCAAGTTTGACTTCGTATTCTTGTTTTCCAGGTCTTATCTTTCGTCCATGAATTGGAAATGTACATCCAATCGAAAACGATATGACATTTTATTGGATTAAAAATGAACGATTTTACAGATTCTAAATGAAAACAATTTGTGATATCTGTTTTATCTGAATAATTTCACAGTAAATTTGTCGGTGAGAAATCTGGTATCGCGAAATGAATAAGTGAATGTAAAGCATAGGAAAGGCGAAGAATGTATGAAAATGGAGATATACGAGGGCGGCGTGATAAGGTTTGCCTCCACTTAAAAAGGAAATAAACGGGAAAAGATATTTTAATGAAATAAAGAAGAAATATTCCTACATGAATTACTTTCAAAACTGCATAATTATTTTTATACAAATTCACCACGCACTTTAATACACTTCCGCCAGGGCTGCACTACTTTTTGAAATCCGTCCACTTCGTGTTTTGTCACTCAAATCTGTTTGCCAAATTTCTCCATCTTTGAACCATCTTAACCAGCGTCATACTATACTCACATCAACAAATTGATCAACATAAACGGCTTGCATTCGTCTGTGAATTTTAATTCGGAGGAACTTTTTCCGCGGTTAAGAATTTAATAAGAGAACGCTGTTTGAACCGACCTTCTGAAAATTTTTCCATTTCGATGTGCGCTGGTTGAGGACTGTAAACATCTGTGTATTCAAGGTGAAATATGATGGAAGAGAGGTACCATGCGACTACACAGAAACGATTTTATCCAGATATGTCTAATGTAAATAAAAATATTACAGTGGAGGCAAAACTTATCAGCCCACCTACGTACTTAGGAATTAGACTGTCAGCGGTAACGATTTTTCTAAGAATAAAACACATAATATTCTATTACAGGACATAGTGTATGGAACATAAAATACTTTTTCGCCAACTACAATTTAACGATGAGAATTAAAAATTACTTTTCACCCTCTCATTCTTCGTTATGTTACTCCAGTAACTACTATGTGCTGTGAATCGCCTGATAGAACGAGTATATAACTAAGAAGTCGATCCCTGTAGCCGGGCTGTCTAAGGCGTGGGTCTGCGCCTTTCGCTTGCTGGGATTGGGGTTTCGAATCCCACCGAGGGCATGGATGTCTGTCTGGTGTGAATATTGTGGTTGTCAGGTAGAGGTCTGAGCGTCTGATCACTCGTCCGGAGGAGTCCTACCGAGTGTGCTATGTCTGAGTGACATCTGAAAACTTCGTGAAAGAAAGACCATGACCAGAATAAGGGCCGAGGTGCCTCATTTAGAAAAAGAAATAAAATTGACGTCCTGGACGTAAAATTATCTGTCAAGTGCAGGACAGTAGTGAACATTTTTGTGTAGCAAATCAAAATAAACTATTGTACGGCAGATATATTGTTTAAAAAATAATTGACTTCCTTTTTTCACACGTGTCTGTGTTGAGTGTGGCTCAATACAAAATTGTGGTGTTTGGGGGGGGGCGGTGTTAAATTTGTGGAAGGTTTACAAATGAATTGTGAGGGTGAAAAGAATGGGTGCTATGTTTTTGTGAACGAGAGTATTGCCAATCTTACCCTTTTTCCTTGATGTAAAACCTGATCGGTGTCACTGACATCTGTCTCCAGTTATCATTAATAATTATCCTTGCTAAATACGACACAACGATAGATCACGTAATGATACGACCGTTAATCTGATCAGCTTGTACTGTTGTAGCGCTATGGATTTGTATTCACTGGGTGCCGGCCGATACACTGGATATACCGAAAGTTTTGTTTCTCTCTCTCAGTTCTGCAGATAAATTCCGGATCAGTGACACGATTAGAACTAGTGAACCACGATGCAAAATTTTCGAATTCCTCTTTGTCAGCCAACAGACCAACGCTCTGTGTCGGAGAGCGTCGTGGATAAATAGGAAAGGAAATGGGACAGTATGAAAGGAAGAAAGAAAAAAAGGGAAATTTTATCTAATAACTCAGTCTATTAAATTAATAATATTACGAGGGCGTGTTGGTCTTTAGCTCTACCACAAAGGAAACAAGCTACAACGACCAAACTCGGTATTTATTCAACATACTCCCCACGAAGCTCAGTACACGTATTAGCCCTTCGCTCTAACATTTGCAAGCCGCTTAAAAAAAATTTAAAATGTTGTCCGACCAACCAGGTCTCCACGGCAGGAATGATCTCCGCGTCGGACGAAAAATGGCGACCTTTCAATTGATTTTTCAGTCCAGAGAACAGGTGGTATTCCGACGGGGCCAGATCTGGAGAATAGTGTGGGTGATCAAGATATCGGAAGCACAGGTAGGCAGGTTTCTTCTGGGTTACAAGTGCCGGGTGAATCGGGGCATTTTCGTGCAAGAACAAGACCCACTTGGTGATCTTCCCGCGGCGTATTTCCTTCAAAATGTCCTTCAAATGAACCACCAGAGATAAATAATACTCCGCGTTGATAGTTTGGTCTTTTGGAATATAATCAATGAGGAGGATGCCGTCTTGATCCCAAAACGTCGAGACGAGAAATTTTTCAGCGAATTTTTGCACTCTTGAATTTTTTGGGGCGGAGTGAGCCGTTATGCCGCCACTCCATTGATTTTTGTTTTGTCTCCGGATCATAGTGATATAACCAGGTTTCATCCATGGTCACCAATCGCGCCCGACAGGAAATAAATTTGATCGCGCCGAAAAAATTTCTAATTTGCTCAGATGACTGGCACCGTTGACATTTTTATTCAGCGTTCAGGCATTTCGGGACCTCCTTCGCGGAGAGCTTTCGCATGTCCAAATCTTCATGAATGATGGAACCAACACGCTCACGTGAGATGGCCAATTGCTCAGCTATTGATTTAGTCTTAATCCGGCGGTTTTCCAAGATTAGCTCACGAATTTGATCAATAATCACCGGCGTGGCCAGTGTTTTGGGTCGTCCAAGACGAGGAGCATCACAAGTGGAAAAATCACCACGCTTAAACTGGGCCACCCAATTTTGTTACGGTGACATACAATGGTGCATATTCCCTTAACTTTTCTATCATATTGGGAGTAAATTTCCTTCGGCGTCTTGCCTTGCAGGAAAAAGAAAAATACTTTACGAGAGCTCCTTTCTCGATTTTGTTGAAATCGCGCGCGTCGCGTGACATTTTCTTTTCAACCTCTGTAACAAGGAAAGACCTGCACTTCGGCACATGAACAGACCCCTCTTTCACAGACACTAACGATTCCGTCCCACGACAACGGTAAATAGGTCGGGCTAAGGAATTATCAGCACCTCCACTTTTATGAGGATCAGTCTTAGAAAATGTTACCTGTGAGATGTTAACCAGTTCGTAGAACGGTGAAACAGTCCAGTCGAAAGGATACCACGTAATGAACAGTGTTTCGTGGTTTGTCACGATGCGTATGGTTGTCTGGACGGTATGAAAACACAAGATCACAATAGCTGCATTTCTGCCGTACTTCATAGTCAGCGGTATCCAACCTGTCGCTGTCAAGTGTCCGGTGTCAGCGTCTCTGGTCGGCAGATCTTTTCACGTGAAACTGTCTGTTAGGTCCATTGCACGTTCAATACTGCGTTGTCGAAATCTGAAACAAAGGAACCAACCGTAATCTCAGGTTTGTTAAATTTTGAAAAGCACTCAAAGGACAGCAGGAGATTTTGATTAATGTAATTCTTGGCCAATAAAATTCTGAAATCAGGATATTAATTGTTCTGTCTTGAGTGGAGGTCATTAATGTTACGATGTTAACTTTGCTATGCTTTCAACAGGAAAGAAAATTTTCACTGATGTCAAAATCTAGCATTTGAACAATACACTTTCTGTTCCTGAACATCGCTCTCTCTTTGCAAAAGCTAATGTGTTACGATATATTTTGGGCCAACTTTTCATTTTAGTCTCCAATGTATATTCTACACTGACGTATTTCCGCAGAATGTCGTAGACAACTGTCAGGTAAACAACATGATGTTCATATATTCTAAATATTATACATAAAACCATCTAACCATATATTATTTGGCGCACGTACATTAAAAATAAATAGTGGACATCTCGCATATACCGAGTTCCATTCAAGTCACAACTTCTGTAATACAATTGACATTAAATTTATCACTTCTGAAATATATTTCATATACTTTTTATCACATTTTTTATACTGCACTTTTTACAGCCACTGTTGTTACTTACCTGCAGTATGTAAATATCCACATAACATTCGTGAACGGTAATAACGCTCGCATTGATGTCATGGCGCGTCCTAACTCGTCCCAATGTATGTACACATCGACGAACATGCCTATAACTGTACTGAAACAACATACAGTCACTGTTACCATATATATAGTGTAAATGGTCGATTTTTTCTTCATCTGAAACGGAACTCCCGCCATTCTGAGGAGGAAAATCATCGAACGGAAACGAATCTCCGACAGTCCGTTTAGTTTTGTTTTTTTTGTATTCATGTGAAATAATGTACCGCAATGAGAAATAACAAAGAGTTTAAAAACTGTTGGAAACTTTGGACAGTTCACGTTTGTTTATTGTTGGTCACCTTCTCACTGCTCAGTATATCTCTGATTGTCAGGAGATTCAGCATGACACTGAGTTCCTTAACACAGGTTTCCAAATGTGTATGGTGAAGTGTGATCAATACTTTGTTAAACTGCATTATTAATAAAACATGGAAGTTGATATGGCTGAATCGGAAATTTGCTTCTAGATAATTGGAGTAACCACGGCACAGTGTATTTTGTGCCATGATATTTGAAAACTTCGTAGAAGGAAAAAACTACTTACTGTTGCCAATATTTAATTCACAGTGTAGAGAAGTTTTACTGAACAAGAAGCAGATGTTTCATTGTTAATTAATATAAATTCCGTGAATTGGAGTATACCTGAAAAGTGAAAGAATACAGCGAAACAATATAATTAATGCACAATAGTGTTTATGTATATTACCCGTTATTCTTCTCAGATTTAAGAGAATCTGAAATCTGAACACACATCATACTGCTCATTCATGTCCGTTTTTGAGAGAATTTCTCCCTACTGTTACAAGACATGCTCTGAAATCCCGTATCTCTTTTTCTGTATTTATGTCTTTTCTCTGATATTAATTTTTCCCTTAGTACTGAAAATATTAATTTCTTTTAGATACGAATATTATGTAATATTTGTTTGAAAACTCATACATACCAGTTGTTCGGGAGTCGCTTAAGAAACACGATTTTGATATAAGTAAACTTTGTTTAAACTGTCAGGAATTCATAGTGTGATCAATACGTATGGTGCTAGATTGCCGAAAATTTAATCACTTATTGATTACCCCATTTTCTGCCGGTAAAGAAAAGTTAGTGTACGTGTACTGTCATTGAAACTCGGGCTGTTCTAATAATGAACAAACTCTCTGCCTTACTTCTCGGCCCGGACTTTCCACTCGAATTTGAGTTTTGTTGGGTGAAAGTGTATTTTTGTATTACTGCTTAAGGTTTCGTGCCTAATAATGCCTTCGAAAACCTCATATATAAAAAGGCCTTAAGGGAAGGCATCGGGGAGTCAGATAGACGGGATTCACATTATATGTGGGACAGATTGGAAGTGTTCTACAGAATGCGGTTTATAAGTGCATTCAAATTGTTTTTTAGGTATGCAAAATATGCACTGGCATTTTTGAAATTTTTTGTCGAATATAATACATGAGTTTTTAATCTATGAGCATGAGCCATCTAATACCACTTATGGTATCAACCTTTTAGCAACGGTGGTAGAAATCTAGGATGTTGGAACATCTGAACTGACACTGGTGATGCGTTGCCATTACTAACGAGAAACTGCAACACTCGGATAACCATGTATGTTTTGAGTACTTGCAGCAGAATTTAATATATATCGGTATGTGATAGGAGAGGCACATGAAGTATCATGACATAGACTATACACAGTTCATTTTGTGCAATGCAATGAAGATGCGCAGCTGCAATTTTAGGGGAGTAATTACTGCAGTACGGTGAGTGGAAACGACGCTTGTGACTGCGGGCTGCATTTGGAAGTGCAAATCAATACCAAAGTTTTGTGTGTGTGTGTTTGTTGGTGTGCGCGCGCGCGTGCGTTCGTGCGGATCATATATCTACTGCAGGTAATTAATGTCTATCGATTAAAGTTTCTAATTTTTATTAAAAATACACTGATTAAACAAAGGATCCTGAGAATAAAGTTTAGTTCCATTGTACGTCCCTTGGGGAACCAGTCCGAACCCCACTGTATATAGGCTTTCCCCTTTGTGGGGCTGGGCAGACGGCGACTCTATGTTTTCCCATTGTTGCATGGAGAGAACTTCTTTGATTGGGACTTTGAGAGTTGTGAATGTAATGCATGATCAAATGAATGAGGCAATCATATACAAATATTTACGTCAATACACAACTATTCTTGTTTTAATGCAACTTTATTTTGTGCTTGGCGACATGTTTCGGCTGATTATACAGCCATC
>JGI20166J26741_11567140_pt1 | contig 11988 bp, 9 predicted proteins | sample TergutCu122P5_FD_26741 | JGI IMG/M metagenome (IMG submission 26741) | reverse complement strand
TAGGGGCAAATGAAGGTTATGGCTATTCCTTGTTTTTATTGAATACAATTCAGCATTAACTGACACTATATTACCCCACTGTATCTATATTTGTAATACTGTCTATCAACATGCTTACATATTGTATATATGTTTACTAATAGATGTGTGACATATTCTATATCCATTGGTTGTAATAGACCTATACTGGATCCACTTGGATATAATAATAATAAATATATCAATCAATATTTTGCCCTTGTATGAATGGAATCTTGGAATGAGAATCTTCAAACAGAAGAGGAAAAGGTTATAATGTTTTAACACAAATGTCTGTTCTATGTTTCAAATGGTATGACCAAACAGGAATCATAATCATGAATAATCAAGCATTATGTAATTGTTACTAGTGGCAGACATCAGCTGATCTTCGAGATACAAATGGAAAGATCTTACCATGTTTGGAGGGGAATGGTTGGAGGTGGAAAGCAAAGGGATCCAAACATTCTACCATGATTGTCAAGATCTCCATCAATGTTCAGTCAGCCTGTTAGGAAAGCTGCAAGATATCCTTCTATTTCTACGTAGGTATGTTAACATTAAAACAGTAGACAGCCCCTTGGTTGGAATATACTGGTTCTTGCAGAGTTCAAACACTCTTGTGCAATTGTGGTCAGTAAAATGTTTCCATGCTGTACCAGGCTTTCTTCTTTTTCTCCTCCTTCGTACTTAGTTTACCTTGTTTCCATACAATCCATGCATCTTCTCTTTTCAAAGACATTGCTTTTTCATTCTAAGGATATATGTCTTGAGATAACTTGGTGAAACTATGTATTAGATTTAATGCTGTTATCTAGCCTACTATTCTTCTGCCTTTGTAATCCTTTCATATATTAATTGATTAACACACACCTCTTTTAATTTATCACAGTTTACATAACCTCTTGTCTCTTTATCAATTAAAGTTTCCAACACTTACAATACCAGTACTGATTTTATTGACTTTAAAAATATGCATATGTGTCAACACTGATTAAATTGATCATCTGCATGTATAATGTGTGTGTGTGTGTGTGTTTTATGCCATTTTTATTGCTGTGCACAGTTTTTTCTCTGTCATTGTTAGGAACACATTGAAAGGATGTCAGACTGAGGAAGGACAAAATGAGACAGTAGAGGTGGAAAAGTTGAGTTATGCAGCAGATGCAATGCAGTCAGTGGCTGAATCCTTCAGAAACTTGACTCTGCGTGAAATAACATCAGACTTTAGGCCCACTGTGTCTGGTACCAGTAAGTGTATTTCATATCCTGTTATTCTATTTCTGAATTGTTGCTATACTGCAAATATCACCTGGGATAAAATAACCTTGGTTCAGATATGTTCCAAATACTATAAAAGTATAATGTTTCTGTTGATAATAACCAGTACTGGACAGGATGCTGGAATTTTTAGAAAGAGGAGGGGTGGTCAGAGTAAGTATATTTGAAATGATTAACTTAATTTTTGATATCTGTTATATTAATGTCACTCTACAATTTGTAAATGATTTTACTGTGAAACCACCTTGGAGATTGAGACTTATAGTACCGTAAGATAAGTTTTTCTGTGCCCTGTTAATGAAATTCAGGAGGCATCATGGTGGAATATCAGGCAGGTTATTAGCTCTTATGACAGGGTTTCCACAGTTTTGTTCAGGATTTCCAAGAGAGTACATTGAAACAAGTCATAATGACAGTCTTCCATGTGTGGATTTGAGGTTCTGACAGTAGTGTTGCTGAAGACTTCAGTCACTGGGATGTGGCATTGCATAGTGTCTATAGTTCCCAATGCCGATCTTCCAGATCAAGATTTGTTCTCACTGTGGTCGTTGCTGAAGATTCCAGTCTTTTAGGATATAACACTATGTCAATAAACAAGTAATACTTAACGTTTTGAATGAATGTAGTACCTTCATCTTCAGAGTCAGCAGTCATGCTGAACTGTTTGACCCTGAATATAAATTAACTAAAATCTGTCAAAAAGTCTGGAACTTCTCACCTAAAAACAGAGCATCACATCACAGAATCCTGGTGTCTTCATATTACAGATTATTACTGTCTGACCATTCATGACCCTTACTGGATGTTACACAATCTCAGAGGTTGAAACAGTCCTCTTAAAAAAAAACACCAGAATCTTCATTTCATAAGGAACATCTAGTCTGTGTTAGGATCACTTTTCTTGGAAGTTGGAGTGATGGAAACAACAATTGTTTATTCTGTGCAGATATATATGCATGTATTTGTGTGTTCTGCAAACACAGGTGACGTGGATTTATCCCCTTTGGCAGACCACAAGACAGTGAATAACTCTTCTGTACCCAGCAGGAAGACCAGAAGTCCTGTGGGCAGATTTAAGACAAGATGGTGGCAGGAGGTCCTACGGCAGGACCGAGTTACTGTGGCTTACCTTACCTACCAGATGGTGACAGAAATTCTGACCAGGTGTAACAACATTGCTGAACAAAACCATAACCACCGTACACTGGAAAACCTGTTCAGGTTGGGTTAAGAAATTGAGAATTTGTTTCATTTTTCATTTGTTGATTCTTTTGTTCCCATTTTCCATTGTGACTTGGTGTAGCAGGAACTGTATTTGGGATGGGTAATGGCTGTCCTGTCTGAGATTATTCATGATTTTCCTCAAGTCTCCTCTCTTTTGAATGTTGATAAAATAACTTGAAACTGACAAAGAACACCTCCTTCATTATCATTTCCTCTTCACCATTCCTGATCATCTTTCCCTCTCATTCTGTGCCATTTAAGCTCCTCAGTTGAAGTAGTACTACTAAGTATTCCATGTGCTCCTCGTTATTTTTGTTTGTTTCTGCAAGCCTTCTACTTTTCTCTCTATCTCTGTCTCTCTTTCTCTTATTTTTACAGGTTATCAAGCTTGTACAATGAACTCCTCACTCTTGGCGCTCAGGATGACATGGGCGTGGCCACCTTTTGCCATAATATGTGCCCAATCTTACAGCACCCTCTGCGAAAGCTATCAATCACAAAGATTCTTCAGGTACAATACTGCTTTCTCAACCTTAAATTGGATGGTGATTAGCTAGTATTCATTACAGAATTGCATCCCACATATGGTAGAATCTGAAAATGAAAAATGAGAGAAGGGTGGGACATATAACATGCATAGATGGGATGAGAAATGCACATGAAGCGGCCACGTGTGAGACTTCAGCATCAATTTGAGGTTACTACAAAAACAAGTCTGGGAAAAACAGAATTCAAGCATGTGACCAGAACTGAACTGCCTCAGGGCAGGGTCCAGTAGCTGAATTTTGTGAATGAGGTGATGAAGAATCAGGTTCTGTGAAAGTAGGGAATTTTTTGACAAAATGAGCAACTATCAAGTTAGTGGTTTGGTTAAAGGTAATAGGTATAGTTGTGCCAGTGCCTGTGTGCTTTGTTGTCCAAGAATGTAGGACAAGAGGAGTTAAAATCCCACATATTTTTAACCTCTGTATTCTATGTAGGTGGTCAGCTGCAGCTGCTTTTAACCTGGGATAATATCTGCCTGTACTTATTGAAGAGACCATTGAGTTTGATCCGGAAGTATTCTGTATGTTGTGGAATAGAGAAAAATGCCTGCCCCTGCTATGAATTGAAGCCAGATTGACTGGGTAATCATTTTTCTTCAACTGCAGAGGAAGGCATCTGGGTCTTTATCATATTTCTAATGAAAAGAAAGAAAAATGGAAATATATTAAAATGTTTACTGGTTCCTTTTAAAGGAGAACTAACACTTCTTTCAAAAATACTTTAGAACAGGAGTTCTCTAGGTTTATCACTGCCTTACACCAAATGAAATTTAACAGTTCAATTGTATTACCAATATTATTTGTGGTTAAATAAAAAATCTGAAACTGGAAAATTGGCTAACAATGGGGATGAGGTTTATAATGTTGCCAGCAGTGCTGCATACACAAATATGTATGGCTTATCTTTTATTTATTTTTTAAAGTTTTTGCCCTTTTTTGTATGTGGAATATTTATTAAGGCCGCATACACATAAACAATGGTTGATGTACCATTAATGGTATGCATTCCACAGTTTGAGAAACAATGTTTCGGCATGTTGGTCTGTAGTAATGAGTAATCCTAACAAAAATTTTAGGAAAAAAATATTCTTTGATTTCTTATTCTTCAATCATTATGAATCTTATACCCAGGTATATTTTATACACTGGGAAACACAGTACTTATTCTTGATGCAAATTTCACAACTTATTAAAGTGGTAAAATATTTGTTTTATATGCATGGTAACATTTTACTAGTAAGCAAAAGGACTTTTTAAAAAAGTCCTTTTGCTGACTACTTATATGTTTACAAGTTGCTCCGTTGTCAAGAAATTCCATGGTGCAATTTGTATGCTTTACTATTTAATGTTTTTAAATGAGCTAGTAGCAGTTTCACAAATTTATTTTTGTTCTTGTATTTCATCTTGAACTTCACTGGTATAGCATCATTAACTAATAACCAAATTAAACTTTAGTCTTTATGTACTTATGCAGGTACTGGCACAGAGCCGTGCTGAACATTGCTGCCACTCTCTGGTGAATGCACTTCTGGACATATACAAACCAACAGACACGCCTATTTCTGTCATAGATACGGATCACAATGGATTGACTAGCCCAGAAAACTCTGACAATTCTAGCCTTGAAGTATATCGGTATGTCACAATGTTGTTTATCCTATAATTTGCTGCCAAATTTATTGCTTGACTCCAGATGTCTAATGTTGTATGTGATTCCTCCATTTTCCTTACTTGCTGATTTACCTACTCAGTCTACTCAAAATAAGCCCATTAGTAGTCACCTGAGGACTAGCAAACATTTCATGTGACAACATACATTAACATGTATCTTGCATTTAGACAGTACCCACATTATGCTGGTTATGTTAATGGTTGTTGTGGCTGAGGTGTTTTGTGGTTTTCCTCACTCATTCAGTGTAATTTATGGGGTAATCCTTTCAACTTATCTATATCCACCAACTTCCAAATTCTTAACCTTTTATCTGTTATCCTCTTGCAGTGTTATGTTTTGCTGTATAGCCTCTGTATTAAAACAGCACTAGTGAATATGCTAATAATCAGTTATGTTTTCCCCACTACCTTCTTGTCTCTTAGACCCACATGTTTGATATCCATGCTTTCATTCTAACTCCTGTTGTGGGTGAATTGCCTTCCTCACCAATTATAATCCTGTAATATATAATTTCTCATTTTGTAGGGCTCTGACTCAACACATAACTCCACCTTTTGTGACTTCAGTGCTGCCACCAGTAGAGAATGTTGGAACTACAGGAGTGGAGGAGACTACCACTCTACATACACAGCATACATACAGCTCAGAATTTGAATATCTTCTAGCAGAGGAGGAGGCACATGTGTCTATTTTACTAAGTGTTGCAGCACGTAGTGCACCTCATCTGCTGGGTTCAGGCAGTGTCAAGCCTTCCCGTACTTCAGGTATCTAAATGCAGTTTGTTCCAGGGATTTTATGGGATGAATTTCCAGTATTTTTAATACTGTACCTGTCAGTGATGACGTTTGTGGCCCAAACATAGTGAGTGTTGCAGTAGTTAGCAGTACTGATCAATATTTGGACAGTCTCTGATTTAAAAACTTCACTCTTGAAGATGGGACCAAGATTATTTGATCCTTGAAGATGGGACCAATAGGCTGGAAATACCACCATATGCTGTGTAACATTCCAGAAGAGCACAGATCTCATCTACTTCATGACGGAAGCCTGAAATCATGTATAGTCTCAGATTTGTATCTCAACCCATTCACCAGCAACTGTCGTAACTAGGCATGTGAAACTTAGTTCTAAGTTCATGACTCTAGAAATATGATTTGCATTTTCCAGCACCACTGTCAGTATTCTTCATACATACATCTTATATTTACCACCAGTTGTTGCTAACTTGGGTGTACGCAGTGGTGCCATTTGTAGAGGACTGCACTGCAAGCCTGAAGGTTATGGGTTCAATTCCCAGTGTGGTCATTGGCATTTTTCATTGACTAAATCCTTCCAGCCGCATTTTGGCCGTGGGGTCAAATAAGCCTCTAACAGAAATGAATAGCAAGAGTATCTCCTGAGGGTCAAGGCGGCCAGTGGGTAGGGCTGACAACCTTACCACTTTAATGTGTTGATTATCTAGAAATTCTGGGAGCCAGAAACTCCTAGAGTCCTAAGTGCCTATCCAGGCCTGTAATGGGATAGATTTATATTACTGCTAATTTGCTTATGGCAAGTGAGTGACCATATTTCTGGAAACCTGAATGAGATAATTCTTTAACATAGAATTTTCTTCACGGAACATATTTGCACATTAAAAATTATAGACATGGAGGTGGTGCAAAATATTTTAAAATTTTTTATTCTATCTTTAAGGTAGACATGGAAGGAATCTCCCATGGAAGCAATGCCAAGAAAAATATCGCTAAATTGTGTAATTATTAAACTGTACAGTGTGTGTGTGTGTGTGTGTGCGTGCGCGCGCGCGCGCGTGTGTGTGTGCGTGCGCGTGCGTGTGCGTGCGCGCGCGCGCGCGCGTGTGTGTGTGTGTGTGTGTGTGTAGATAAAATATGTAAAGACAATTAGGTTTGTTAATTCTTCTTACAGACTATTGTTCATAATTGGATGATGAATGTGTATTTCTGTCTGGTGTTCACATAGTTTTCCACTTCTGCTATGAAGGAGTTACTGCAAGTAGCAATGAGAAAAACAGACTCATCTCAGACTGAGGATAAGATAAATCGGTTTTGGAAATGTGTGCAGTGTTGTTGTTGATAATGTAGTCATTCTCACCACTGCTAAGATTCAACCATTAATTCAAGCCATATTCTGCTCTAAAATATTCTGCTGTGGGTGTTTCATGACTGCAAAATTATACAGCTGATCTATTGCAGGTGTTCCTCGTGTTTCAAAGCAAGTTCGATTTAAGGTGGTAGAGTACTACCAACAAGTCCTCTGGGGTGAAGTGGGAACCTTCTCAGAACATGTGCTACTATGGTGGGGAGAAGGTCCACAAATGGGCACCCTGCCTCCTAACAGTTGCCAGCTGTTTTGGGATTGGCTACGCTCGGTCATATCATCTGGTTAGTTGATCTTCTAAAACTGTAAGATTACTTATTTTTGTATTATGGAATTTTCTTTGTAATACTTTAACTTGTGAAAATGTTATGTTTTTTGCATGTACAGGACATTGTCCTGTGTGTAACCACTACACTGTAAACATGCGTAAGTGGAGGTGAGGTGGGACTCCGTGCATTCTTAACATTAGCACTAGGTGAACGCATCAAATGGAATTGGTGCTGACAGATACAAAGAAAGTATTGAGATCTTGGATGCTTCTACCTAAATACCTATGCCTGTTTTTGGGAAAAGGACTATGTGAAGAATTAAAGGTTATAGTTGAAAGTATTAGTACATATAGATGAAGTCAAGACAGGTGATTGAAGGTACATGGAGTTATGAAACAAGATGAAGAGTGGGAAAAAGGCCAAAATGATGCCAGAAAATTGACTTTAAGGCTGGTATAGGCATTAAGTTTCTTAGTCCATGAAGATGAAGAAGAGAAAGAGAGACATATTTAGAGCTACACAGTTCCAGTTTTACTTAGGTCCTTAAAACAGTGAGAAAGGACAGAACTTTTATTGAAATCACAGAAAAGTTCCATTAATCTGAACGTGTGGAACTGGATACATGCCAGACTATCAGATATTCTTGATTATCAGACAGTATCTATACCGACCTAAGTTCTTACAGGTAACTATTTGTTAGTGTTCCTATACTTAAGCTGCACATCTAATCAGAGGAATATTCTGTTTGGATATCTCCATCTGATAGATCAGGCACATCAGGGTTCTGTTTTGTGTTTTCTGGAGTCTTCACACTTGAAGAAGATGATGGAATAGCAAACAAGGAATCAGAAGTTTCAACAACAGTTGATTTACAGACACTCCTCAATGCCTTTTTGAACATGTCCCTGAGAACTGCCTCTTTCATTCATGATTCGTTTTTCTGGTAAAAAGTAAAACTTCAAATCTTTGGACTACTCTCGTCAAGGACCGGATTACCAGGATTTCGAAATTAGAAGACATCAGATTAATGGAACTTTGCTGTATATTTTTTTTTATATTAAAATTACAAGATTTGGTGTGACAAAAATTAAATCATACCAATAGACTGATCTTTAAAACCATCACTTGAGCAGAAATTAATACAAACATAGTAAAATAATCCACTTTTCTGCACCAGTGTGTTATTCACCCCTAGTTTCTGTATTTAATTAAAGAAAACACTAAGGAACCACATACTTAGAACATACTGTCACTGCAGGTGTGTTGCCAGACCTTGTGGTTCCAGCAGTGCACAGCCTTGCAGATGGTCTGTGTTGCCATGTGGCTAGTACCGTGTGGGATCAGCTGTTCAGGCAGACTTTGGTGCATGGACGCAAATTTGTGTACGGTGCTGACAAAAAGGTCAGTAAATGTTGCCATGAAGGTATCAGTTTGAATAACTAGCTACCTAGCTAACTTAGAAACTAGCCTCAATGTTCATCACAAATTACAGTAAGGTCCATGACTGTATGCATTCACAGTCAGTGCAACTTAAATACTATGCTTTCACTCTTTTTCCCTCTGAGTCATTTTTTTATTGTGTTCCACACCAAAGAAAGGTCTAACAAAATTACTTTATTAAGAGCAGATTAAATTTTTACATGCTTGCCACCGTCAATTCCGAATCTTTTGTCCTTTTATTTACAATATTTGTTTTAATATTACTGAATCATGGCCAAGTTGCCAGAAATTCTGATGCTGGTTAATTTATCTCACTAGGTGACTGTGAGAGTTATATCTTTAGACAGGCTATGAATATTTGCAAATCATTACTGGTTTGTTACTGATTATCTTCCTAACTTCTTGGATGGTCTGTTCCTTATGCATCATTGAAGCATCACTCAGTCATCCAAAGTTCACCTTCCTTATGTTTTCTATGAGTGCATATTATTCTGACTGTTTTGTTATTGTACTTGCAGTTTATAAAATTATGAAACTTGTAAAAAGTGTGATTCAAGTTTCTCAAAGCAGTGTTTATGAAGACTTAAGCTTTCAGGGATATGATGCCATGTAAACTTGTAGTTCCTGACATTTCAGAGGAACATGCTACCTCCATATAAAGGGTTTAGCAGTACACGAAAGCAACCCACTCCTTAGAAATGACAGTAGCTGTTTACTGGTTGATAAGGTATCATAACCTAGAAGACATCAATAAGATATTCTTGGCCTGACAGTCATGTCAGGTGATTCAGATAATGCAGCATTTCAGAGACCAATTCTGTCACCAGCATCATAACCCTCTTGATGGAGATGGTGTCAGTCTCTGAAATGTTGATACATTTAAGCCACCTGATGGCAGCTGTCAAAGTAGGTTCTATTGAATTTTTTGCTAAAAAATCTTCAAGACATGAACCTTTGTCAGCTATGTTTCAGAAAGGAGATACGATTATAATAACTTTGGACTGAATAATATACATCTCCTGAATTTATTATTTTCTTTTATTTCACCACAAACTTAATTTAACACCGTTTTCCTTATAAAATATGTAGGTTTTTGGGATTTCTTACCCAAATTAATACCAGCCTGATACTTATGTATATAAGTATCAAGTACAAGCAGTATTGTAGCTTCGCAATATAGCGTCCTGAAGTCTGGCACAATATAGAACAAAATGGAAACCATGAAAAATCTAAGTGTAACTTTTGCTTTGACAGACATAGACATGAAGAATTTTGTACACAGACTGGTTATAATACCTTACATTCTGTACAAAGCGGTCTTGACGATTTGGAACCTGGTAGGACTGTGAAAATTTGAGATCACATCTGACAGATTTTAACATAGTAACAAGTTTTACTGTGGAAATTATACACAGAATGGATGACTAAATTTAATTAGTAGCTCCTACTAGTCTTACCATATAAACTGAAGCATTTTAAGAAAGGTATTCTTAACAGGTTCCATCCAGAACTTCTTGGTTTCTTTAGTGTTATTTCCATATGTAATTCAGTAACTGTCATATCTATAAGGTTTTAACTGATGTATAGGGGTCAGTATGTGGCCAACTCTTTGCTGACCTGCTGCATCAGTTGGTGACACTTAGCAATGCCTGTGAGCCTACAGTGCCCATCAACATGCTTCCAAAACAAGCTATAGAGGATTTGCCACTTGTGGAACAGATTCCAGTCCTGCACAGACTGGATCATTCTGTGCACACTGCCAGACTGTGGGCTGCCAGTACCGCACGACATCTTATCAACTCTTGGTCTGTAGATGCATTTTTTGTGATCACGCAAACTGACATCAGCATGTTCCACGCAGAACTCCAAATGCTCAAGGTATGCTTTTGGAACTAAGAGCTGTACACAGTTCTTTCCTTCCTTCTTTCTTTCTTTCTTTCTTTTAATGTGTTCCTTTTTGTTTCTGTGTATTTTTTCCCTTTTCCTTTTTCATGTATTGCTTTCTTCTTTTGTGCTTTCTCTTCTCTCTCATTCTATTTATTGTTTCTTTTTTATCTTTGGTCTTTCTCTACTTCTAACTTTTTTCGTTTGTTTGTTTGCTTGTTTGTTTGTTTGTTGTTTATTCTGACCCCTTTTACAGTATACTTTCTTCATGTTACCTTCCCTGTGCCTTGAGAAACAAATGATCTGAAACTTAAATTAAGTAGCTACATTTTATTTTAGGAAAGAACTTCAAGCACTTAGATCAAGAATGGTGAAACAGCTGGTTAATGTATGTTTTATGCATTTGTTATTATTAATATAACATGTAGTTTTTACAGGCAGTTACCAACATTTCAGATATTCCTGCTGCCTCCAGCTTTATAGTACACTCTGTCCCTATGGAAATTTCACATGTCCTCTAGGGACATGTGGTGTTTACAGACTAATGATATATCTTGGGAAACTGTATTTAGATGAATGATAGTAAAAATGGATCTCTGAAAACTTGTTTCAGAAGATACAGACTCTTTTAAATTGGTCCTTCAATGCAGGAATTTTCATCTCTGAAACTGCTTGATTGATGTTGATGAAATTCGATATTATGTTTGTAGACTAAATATTCTTATGCACATTGAGTTTTGGTATGGATCAGTCAATCCTAACCCCTACTCTGGAAACTGAACTTATAATGGTTCCTTTATAAGTAGATTAGTACATGACATAATGAACAGACTTCATTAAGATATGCAGCTTTCATTTGAAATATTTATCTGTGCGATGAATATTTAATTACATATGGAGAAAAATAATTTTGGATTCTTTAGTACCATAGCCATGCAAGAACACATTTGTGTCTTCAGCAAAGGGATGTGGAGGCCAATGACATATGAAAAATCGTAAAAATGCATTTGGAAAATATGTTTGCATTGTCTAGAGTATGTTTTTCCATTCTTGTTTTTAGCTTATAGATCACAAAGATTTTTCAGAAGTTCACAGCGAACATGTGAAGGTGTGTGCCAAGATGCGTTCCAAACTGACGTCTGAGGTCCGTGAAAACATCCGCAAGTTAAAGGTGTGTTGAAGTCTCCTGTTGTCTCTGTCACTAAGATTTTCATCACTGTCATTGCAAAACACAGTATCCCCATATCTCAGTTATCACTATAGGCATGACAGTGAATATTTCAATTGATTTGGTACAGTTCCTGCATCAAATTTATGTGGTCCCAATTACAGTTATTCTCCTAAAGGTTTGCTGTTTTGAGGTCTAGTTGATTTCCTCAGTCACCAGACATGCCACATCTTTGCCCTTCCACATCGTACACACATGTACGTACATACGTACTTATGTATGTATGTATGTATGTATGTATGTATGTATGTATGTATGTATGTATGTATGTATGTATGTATGTATGTATGTATGTATGTATGTATGTAT
>JGI20166J26741_11567029_pt1 | contig 11989 bp, 11 predicted proteins | sample TergutCu122P5_FD_26741 | JGI IMG/M metagenome (IMG submission 26741) | reverse complement strand
AACAAAATGCCAACTAGATGCAACAGAGGTTTTTATTACAGATCTTATTGCTTGCTCAACATGTTTCGGGCACCACTATGCCCATCATCAGGAGCTCAAGCGTATTATACAGTGGTTATTGCCTGTGGTATTTGGTGCTATGGTTTTCAAGTTGTTGGTCTGGTGTGGAGCTGAGGGTTATGTGTCCGGTTTGTAGGATGCTGCCTTACTCTGTAAACCAGACACATAACTCTCAGCTCCACATCAGACCAACAACTTGAAAACCACAGCACCAAATACCACAGGCGGCAACCACTGTATAATACACTTGAACTCCCGATGACTGGCATAGTGGTGCTCGAAACATGTTGAGCAAGCAATAAGATCTGCAATAAAAACATTTGTTGCATCTCGTTGGCATTTTATTTCCGCATATTAACGACGATGCACGGTCAGAATCACATCAAATCCTGCAATTAATAAAAAGAAGGATTGCTCATAACTTCGTAGGAACTGCGTTATAAAACAGGTTATTGAAGGATAGAAGTGATGGGAAGACGAGGAAGAAGGCGTAAGCAGCTAATGGATGACCTAAAGAAAACTAGACGATACCGGAAATTGAAAGAGGAAGCACTAGATGGCGCTGTATGGAGAACTGGCGTTGGGAGAGGCTGTGAATCTGTCGTAAGACAGACTGTGAGATCGTGGTGAGCTAGGTGGGCTGTGAGCTAGGCATACTTATCACTGACAGTGCCCTTGCTGACAGTCAGGAGCCTGTCAGCAGATGTCGTGACCGTGATATGCCCTTCCCCGTCGTGTCCAATGCAATTGAACAATGCACGTGGCCCGATTTTAGCTTACCGCTGTCACATGTATCGAGAACTGCGCAGTTCTCATTACATGTGGCATTCGTGTTGTGTCTAAGAACAGGATAGCTGTTGACTAGCAGGCGGGGTACCGGACCGGCTACGGATTTTGGTGTTCTGCACAGTAAGGGACACCCACTTTTCTGTCCAAGTTTGCCCGCGATAAAGCAGCCAGGGCATGAACCTGACTACGTCGTGGGTGTGGATCTATGCCTCCATCTCCCCATACATCTTCATGATGTGATGATTAATTAAGTACGAGAGCCACTTTACGTTTAGGTCCTTGAATGTTCGAGTCTCTGCATTCGTTCGGACATTCCGCGCGTTGTCGTGAGCCGGCAGTACATTGCCGTGTCCACACCAGCCGGCTAATGCAACCATATGCACAGTCCACACACTAACGCCCTGTGCTGTACGTACCGCCTGGCATCGTCCAGGTGATATCTTCCTTTTTGGTTTCTCGGCCAGTAATTTTGTGTGCACACCTTATCTGTCATTGATTCAACTTTCCCACCTGTGTTCTGTGCTTGACTTGATGTAAATGGTTATTCAGCAAACTTAAACTGAAAAAAGTAACAAGACAGACAATGCACGTATAACGTAACATTGAGTGAGGGGCGTTCGTGCTGTTGCAGTGGAAAAGCAATAACTATTGCATATTGTCAGTGTGTGTCTCTAGCCTTAGGTATCCAGCATGCAATGCCCATGCGCCATATTGTTACCTGTAGCCGGCCCCGCTCTACAATATTTTCGCACATTATCTCGTAAACGGCACGATTTAAAAAAAAAATACTGAGCATAAAATGTGTGTTTTGATTTTCTCAACAAATTTTGTCTGAAACATTTCTCATTCTACGAATAATTCAGCGAGATATGATAAAAAATGTGCATTGGTCTTCATGTAAAGTACCCGTTATTCTTGTTAGAGTTCAATGAAACTTGAACTTCCTTCACAGATTTTCTAACAACACTCAAATATAAAATTTCATGGATATCCGTCCATTAGGAGCCGAGTTGTTCCACGCGGACGGACGGACGGAAGGACGGACAGACATGACGAAGCTAGTAATCGTTTTTCGCTATTTCGCGCACGCGCCTAAAAACTACACGGATGAATGGTTAACCCAAAAGACTATATCAAAACTTGATTCTCTGCCAGAGGTCCTTCACAGACACGTGAGCTCTGGTCGGGCATGGCTAACAGAGAATGCCGTACGTATATTTTACGGCAGGGCTGACCAACCAACAGGAGGGCCACACAGTTCGTTAAGGACTCGCCTGAGGGCCGCACTTCTGTACACATGTATCGAGGGGGAAAAGGGAGGGGGGGGGCTGAACCCACCAGAACACTGTTTTTAGAAAGAAGTTACGCTAAAAATGCAGCTGAAAGACAAGGCAGTAGGACTTACTGAACTGGGCTGTGTGCTGTCTTAACCTTTTTAAAGCCCAGTGGTCACTATATGTACCACCAGGTCCAACATTCAACAGTTCTACGTTCTGCCCACGCAGTGCATTTATGAGTTTTGTGTGGATGTGAGAACAAACAGCGATTATTTCCCTACACAACATTAAATAACTGATCTTTATAACCGAGAAGGTGAATGTTAACTTCGCGGTACGTGCTGGGTCCTTATATAAAACAGATTACTTTTTGTCTGTTCAGGGTTAAACGTGATCAGTTACAGTCTGTAAACATTTCCTCTGCCAATAAGTTTGCCATATTGCGTTCTGCATTACGCTTGTTAAAAGTATCACTGAAACAGTTGTGGCGACAGAGGGCCGCATGTTGGTCAGCCCTGTTTGACGGTGTACACTGACGGGTGAGAGGGCACCCTGTAAGCCGTGCCCGCCATGAGCTTACTTCGACAAACCAGACCCCACACAATATGGCTAAGGAATAGGAAGAGGATTAGTCGTGGAGTCTCAGACCGATTACAGTGCCAGCATTACGTCCATAAACGTGGCGGCATGAAGCGGGCGGGCGGTACTGACGGAAAGGCAGCACTTCCGGTCTGCTCAGCCTGCGCCGGAAATCATGACGTGATGTGCCATGTGATGACGCTGCACTGGCCGTCGCAGCAAGCCTGGTCTTGCAGTCTGCGACGCTGACCATGGTCGGTGACGTGCTGTGCTGCGGTCACTTCTAAGCAGACAAGTTCTCTTGTTTGGCCTCCAGATTTGGAAGGCAGGTGCGAATATGTTGAATAAGCAGTCGGGGCGGCCAATAATGGGTGGTCCTCACGCTTGGTGGTTTGTCGAGGGGCAAACAACTCGCCGTCAAAAGGTCACGTGTTACGAAGCTCGAGTGTCGATGTGTTTGGGGATTCCGTAATGGGCTGTGACGCCGAGTCACTTGGTGATCTGTTCACTCTTCTCCCTAAACGTCGGGAATCCGTCACCCACATTCCAGAACGGAGTCCAGATGCTAGGAAACGTGACACAGGGCTTCGGACGTAGACAAGAAATAGCTACGTGTTTTTGGTTGGGAAATGTGAATGAAGAAAAACTTGAAAGTTCTAGGATAATATTAAAGTAAATTTAAAGAAACAGGATGGGAGGGAATGTACTGTATTAATCTCGCTCAGGAGAGGGACAGTTGGTGGGCTGTTATGGAAAAGGTAATGGACGTTCGTTATCAAATTGCGGACAAGTCCTTGACCAGCTGAGGGGCCATTAGCCGATTAAGAAGGGCTCAGCTGCATGCAGTCCTATCAGGGCCTTGCCACAGTGCGGGCGGTTGAAATAGTCGGTCGCAGAAAAAGCGCTCCATCAGGTTATGTCTTTGGCTTGTCGACTTTCCCCTGCCAGCCACCACTCCACCATTGCTCCGTGCCAATCTGCCGCCGCACGGTTGCGCCCCCAACAGCCAGTACAGTGTCACCCACCACCTGGCTGGTCAATGAGTACGAAGTTAATATTACTGTCTTCCGGGGCGAGACGTCATGTAGTCTGTAAAGACACCGCGTTGAGTCCCAAACGGGTCTTTTTTTACTATGTACCGCTGCGATGCCCTCACTGGTGACAAATTCCGTCCGGTTAGACGCCGACATCTCGCCTTTTGGTCCGAAATCGACTCCCAGCTAGTCAGCGTAGCATTTGCGTGTCAAACATGGCGGCAGTACAGGTTTCGCGAGTAGCCTGCTGGAATCTTGCCCTGACGGTATCGTTCCGCTCATGCTGCATGCCCAGCCTCATCTATCAGTGGGGCTGTACGGCACCGGTCTCCAACCCGCGGCCACATTTGTCAGTTATGTGCATACTATAAAAATCACACAATAATTCAGGCGGTTAGCTATACCGCTTATTGCTACTTTAGAACGTGCAGCCCGCGAAACGACACACAGTAGCGGGTGTGTCCCTTTGCCATAAAAGGTTGGACAGCCTCGGAAGTTGACAGTGTTGTGAAATGACTGATTTATAATCAAACTTGACCAAAGTTTAAAGGTTATTTCTGGCCAGGAAGAAGAAAACGCTTTTTAAATTTACAAATTCTGTAGTATTGTGCACTGAGATTTGAACTTTACACGTCGGTGGATATAAAAATTGCTTACTTTCATCCTGAAGGTGGAAGCAAAAGTTTAACCCAAAACATCGCTATCTATCTGTCAATCAATCAAGTTACGTGGAGTTACGTGCGAGAAGGAAGGACAAAGTACTTACGTTGTACGGTAATGGCGGAACGTGACGCGCACGGTATCGTCTGACGTCAGAGCGGTGAAGTCCAGCAGGTTATCTGAGCGGGAAGTACCCAGTTCTGCTTCTTCAGCTGGTATCTTACTGCACACTCAGCGTAAACTTAATACTGCTATCATGATAAGTGCAAGCTGGAAAAGACCAGGGACCCTTCCAACGCATTAATGTGGGGAGGGGGGGGGGGATGTGAAGGTTGGGCTGCAAAGTGCTGATGTGTAAGTGTTGTGGTTCTCAGGGCTGTAGACTTCGTACCGTAACTGTTGTGTGTTGCGTCGGATTGAAGGTATTTATGTAATGAAACTTGTTCTTTGGCGGGAAAATGGGATTAAATCATTTGTGTGGGGGCCAGGGTACAAAGGGAACCCCTTTCTGGCGGACGGAATCTCCCTCTTCAGCCCACCATTTACACGGGCGCTCGGTCTCACACCAAGACGCATGCTGTTGTACTGGAGGTAAGATGGCCGGGGCGTGACACTATTCACCTCTCTCTGGTGCCAAGGTTAAGAATTCTCGGAGCGCTACCTCCATCTGTCCATTTGTCGTCACGGTGTACTGATTAAATCGGCACTTGAACGACTTTTCCTTTTCTTTTGTCAGATTTTGTGTAGCTTACGAACACTTGGGATTGTACTTGTATTTACAGTCCGGCAGGCTTGCATGCCTGATAGCACTGGACAAGCCTTGTTTCTCGTTTCGAAGGTCTTCGCTTCAGGTCTAGGTCAGGAAACAACATGTCCTGACGGAACTTTACTACACCGCCCGGACGGTCCGGACGGTCGTGTCAGTTTGTCTGCCCACCATCAATGTTACATGCCCACAACAGAATATCAGTACGTAAGCAGTCCACCAGTGTAGCTGCTTTATTTCTTTATCTGACGACGGAAGCAGAGCCGGCATTCGAAACGCCGTGCTTCGTTAACAATTAGACCAGGGCTCACCAACCTATGGAACGTGTGCCCAAAATGGCACGCGGCATTCACTGCTGTCCCAATTTTTAATTCCTTTCGCCCGTCCGCTGTCTCTACATTGTGCATAACGTGTGTACATACACACATATCTGAATGCGTGCAGACTGTATATGAATTACCGTTGCTAACAGATAACACTGCAGTGAAACACTTTTACACAAATCGGAGCGGTGCGAAGTTTTGACTGGTTATTTATGGTTGGGGCGCTGGTCTGGCGGTGACTAGGAGAATACGTGACAATGGACAGAATGTTTTGCAGTTTGCTTTTGAACAGGAAGCAGAGGCGGCAGCCACATTTTGTTGCTTATCGCATTCTTCGAGGAGGCCTTTATCAGAAATATCATGTGATAATTATACTGTGCATTAATTACATAATTATGTATGCATTAATGATAATACTGCAGTAATTAATAATAATTATGAAAGACTCCGATGCACATTGCATGTTGAATACCTAATTGGCTACAAACACACACTCACAATATGTAACAATTACTGCCTTCTCACTGCAAAAGTGGTTGCACGCACTCGCCACGATTTTACGTAATACGTATATTGTCTCTCTTGTTAAGTGTTAAACTTATTAATTTTGAAATCTTTACCACTGGACATTGTAGCGAACCCTTTTCATAATAAATGTATGTCTGTTCCTTATTCACAGGTCCTTCCTTTATCCTGTGGAGCCATTCGCGCTTGAGTGATCATTGTTCACGCACTGCGAACTAACATTGCAGTGCGCAGTACAATTGGGGCTGTCACAAAGACATTAGTCGGTAGTACAGTTGGGGCTGTCACAAAGAGAATAGCCTGCAGTGCGTTTGGGGCTGTCACAAAGAGAGCAGTCTGTAGTGCGTTTGGGGCTGTAACAAAGAGAATAGTCTGCAGTGCAGATGGGGCTGTCACATACAGAACATTCTGCAGTGCAATTGGGGCTGTCACAAAGAGAGCAGTCTGCAGTGCGTTTGGGGCTGTAACAAAGAGAATAGTCTGCAGTGCAGATGGGGCTGTCACATACAGAATAGTCTGCAGTGCAGTTGGGGCTGTCACAAAGATAATAGTCTGCAGTGCAGATGGGGCTGTCAGAAAGAGAGCAGGCTGCAGTGCATCTGGGGCTGTCTCAAAGAGAGCAGTCTGCAGTGTAGATCGGGCTGTCACAAAAAAGCAGCCTGCAGTACAGTAGGGCTGCCACAAAGAAAGCACACTCAAGAAGCTGGCAGGTTGAAATTGGCGTCCGTGTAGCTCACTGGTCGACGACACTGGAAGCAATGAATCACACGACTGTAGTATTCACGCGCGGCTCCATGGCCTCGTACATCGGTCGTTTCTTTCTTCTTTGAGATAAAACCAAGAGCTTCTGTCACGACCGGATTTCCAAAGTCTGATAGCTGTGTTGTAATTGTTAAGGCCTGTGATCGATATTTAAATTGTTTATTGGCCCAGCGCGTACCTCACTGAGAACACAGGCGTTGATAATGATGGCAACTGGAGCGTAACGAACAACACGGAGGGTGTGACTCACATGCAGCGTTATATGGTGGGTGCTGGTCTCATCCGGAATGCAACGTAGAAACTGGAGATGTTGACAGAAAATTCGACAAACTTCTTTCTGCTGACATGTCCGTTCACGAATTGCACAAGAACAAAACGTCGCAGGGCCTTCACGAACGCGGCAAGAATCCTATTCTCAGAATTAAGCACCTTCCAGAAATCTAGGAAGGGTATGAGGGGACATGTTTGGTGTTGTGCACACAGTACAGCGGTTAAAGTGTTCGAAGGCTGACAGAAATGTTGCCACTTTAATGCGGCGCATTGTCGGTTAAAGAGGAACGCTTGGTTCGCCCGATGTGTCAGCCTGCCGCGGTGTTCCCAAACAGTCACCACTTTACAAGGTGCAGCGAATGTGCTGTCTACTGTACGAATGAAGTTGGCCGGTACAGCGACTGGCATCGGGCTGGAAGGTCCGGGGATCGAATCCCGGTGTGGCGAGATTTTTCCACACCCGTCCACACCGACGGCGGGGCCCACCCAGCCTACTGTACAGTGGGTACCGGTTGTTTCCCGGCGGTAAAGCGGCGGGGGCTTGGCGTTGACCACCCACCCCTCTAAGGCCGAGGTTAAAGAAAGTGTATAGCTATACCTCTACTCCCCCTCTGGGTCTTCGTGTCCTGTTCTAGGGCGAAATGTACCTTTAACTTTACCTTTACTCTATAAATGAAGCTGAAGCTGTAGAACGCAATTGCCCACCAAATGGAGCTCCAGATTTGTTGTTCCTGATATCTAAAGCCCAGTGGTCACTATATGTACCACCACGTTTAACATTAACAAAATTCTACGTTCTGCCCACACAGTGTATTCATGTGTTTTGTGTGGATCTGAGAAAAAAACAGCGATTATTTCATTGTACAGCATTAACTGGCTGGTTTTTATAACAGAGATTTAACCCTTTGTAGCCCAGTATGTACCACCAGTTTAACATTCCACACAGATTTTTTTATGTGTTTTGTGTGGATCTGAGAACAAACAGCGATTATTTCCCCATACAGCATTAACTGACTTGTTTGTATAACCGAGATTTAACCCTTTAAAGCCCAATGGTCACTATATGTACCACCAGTTTAACATTAACGAAATTCTACGTTCTGCCCTCACAGTGTTTTTATGTGCTTTGTGTGGATCTCAGAACAAACAGCGATTATTTCCCTATACAATATTAACTGGGTGGTTTTTATAACCGAGACGGAGAGTGTTTACTGCGCGGTACGGACTGAATCTGCAAGTTCAATTCAGGTTAATCTTAGGCCTTCAAGTATCGGTATATGAAAGAGACATGATTTGGAAGTGACAATAGTCTTCCTTATAAGACGCTGGTGACTATAAGGCTTTAAATCGCCGATGAATCTTCATCAACAGCACTTTGAGAACAACAAATTGACATCGCTTCCTGACGCTAAGAAACCGCTAAACGTATCGCACATACAACAAACATTGAATGGGATAATTGTGTATGGGACTTCCGTGACTGCAGTTTCAATATTTTGAGTTAAATGTGTTGTGAATACGTAAAATGGATGAAACTGGCTCTTTGTGGTATCCGATGGATAACATTAAGCAGCTTATTGACAACCTTCAGATTTCAGAATTTATTTTTTAGTACTGCAACTTGTTAATTAGCAGAGAACTGCGCTCTTCTGGGCAATTACACAGCGATTATTGGTAATTCCTTACCGACGTTTCGGTAAGGAATTACCACTACTCGCTGCGTAATAGCCCAGAAGAGCCCTTCTTAATTAGCCATTGTGTTGTCCTTTAGCTAAAGACAATGCAGCCGCAATATCTTTTCCCTTACAGTGATCTCTGCGTTAAGTGGCCGGTATTGAGACGACTCCATTGGGGGTCACAAATATTATTATTATTATTATTATTATTATTACTTACTTACTACTTACTTACTTACCTACTGCAATTGAGTTTTCACTCAGTGACCGTAGTCCTTACACTAGTAAAGACAAAACCAATAAGAATGAATATACATAAACGCAACAATACAATAACACAGTACAAACAATAAAATAACACGGTACAAACAATACAAAACACAGTAAATACAAGCACACTTATTACCAAAACACCCACACAATTGTCAAAACTCCCCCATATACACACACCGACACACTACAAAACAAGTTAAATAACCACAGCACAAGACACACACCAAATGAAATAGTCACAATAAAATCAAGTACCCTCATTATAAAGTCACCCTAATGCACATGGTACTTTTGTCCCCAAGAACTTGACCGTATTAATTTATCGAATAATTTAAATATGTTGCTAATATTTCATCTTGAGCACCACGTGGTTTTACCTTGAGCGTCTGATAGACACGTGGAATGTGGACAGTCTGCAGTTCGAACACCGTTTATACACTTGGTCTCACTGGACAGCCTACAGTGACAGCTTAACTAGAAAGTATCATTTCGCCATTTTGTCATCCATTCACCATGCAGAATTCGTTTAACTGCATAATTTCGCCATTTTATCGTCCATTCACCATGCAGAATTCGTTTATACTGAATTCATAACCCATCGAATTCCCGCACCTTCGCACCCCACTTGTACGTAGGCAGTCCACAAAGAAACCGAACTTGTGAAATAGCGAGTGCTCGCAGCACGCTCGCGATGGTGGCGTTGTATAGCGGGGACTTCAAGGTTTATTCTGAAACTAGCTGCATCACGCCACATCAATTAGTCATCGAGCTACACGCGCTTGAATGAGTGTGTGTTTAGTACCCTCGGCGATTTTTTGCAATTTGAAAAATGAAGGATCTTGAGGAGCAACGCTTTTGCGTCAAATTCTGTGTCAAATTGGGAAAAAATTTACGGAGACTTTTCAGATGTTGCAACAGGCGTATGGAGAGGATTGTTTGAACCGTACACCATGTCACGAGTGGTACCAGCATTTCAAACAGGGCAGAACTTCCATCGAAGACGACCCCAAATCTGGACGGCCTTCCATGTCAATGGACGACGATCGTGTTGAGAAAGTGCTTGCTGTGATTCGTAAAAATGTTCCACGTGGTGAAACAGTCAATAACGAGTTCTCCCTAAAAGTTCTGAAGCGTTTGAGGGCGGCAGTGCGAAGGAAGAGCCCTGAGGCGTGGAGAAACAACACCTGGATGTTGCACCATGACAATGCACCTGCTCACGCGTCACTCCTCATCTGTGAATTTTTGACGAAACATGAGATGACTGTTGTCCCCCAGCCGCCCTGCTCTTCAGATATGGCCCCTGCGGAATTTTTCTTGTTCTCGAAGTTGAAATCGTCATTAAAAGGTCGCTGATTTCAGACGGTAGAGGAGATAGAAGAAAATTCGATACGGGACCTTCGCGCCATTCTGCAAAACACGTTCCAAGTCGCGTTCCAGAACTGGAAAAAACGTTGGGATCGGTGTATCAAGAGTGTAGAGGAGTACTTTGAAGGAGATAATTTTGATTAAGTTGTAAGTAAAGCAATAATTTTCAACAAAGTTCGGTTTCTTTATGGACTCCCCACGTACGTCAATGCAACTTCCCATACACCGATTGTACACCGCACTTTGCAGTGAAGTAGGTAACACTTTTGCATCTACAGTCCAAATCCCAACCCGGAGGCCGAACGTCCTGAATCAAGTGTTTGTGTTTCTTCAGCCCCCCCATGGAAGTTCAGGAGAGTTAAGGTCCACCTCAAAGTGTTCCAGGACCATTTTCCTGCTGCCATATTTTCCATTGTTGCCCTCATATCGTGCGTGCCGTTAGGAAGAGACGGCTGTCCAAATGCTTGATATTTCGTCAGTCGAGTAAACGTTTTCCAACACGGAATAGAAACTGAACGTTACCCAATCCCCCACCCCCAACCCCGGTCGCCGACGCCGCAGTTGCTACAAAGTCTGTTAGTCGCGGCGCGCTTCGGGTAACCCTGCAGCGCAAATACTACCAAAATCCTTCTTCGCATTCCTTGACGACGCGGCAACGTTGTCCTGAAAGCCTGCACTGTGCCAGTTATCGCCCATAATACACCGTTTCCAATTTTACAGAATCTCAGAGCACGCTATATTCTGCCTATAATAAAGGTAAAGGTAAACTTCACCCTAGAACATGCAACGAAGGCCTCGGCGCTAGATGGGGATGGGTGGTCAGCGCCACCGCCAGGCCGCTTTACCTCCGGGAAAGACCCGGTACCCATTGTATAGGAGGATGGATGGGCCCCAGGACCGGTCTGGACGGGTGCAGAAAATCTCGCCCCTCGCGACCTCAGCCAGTCGCTACGGGCTGGACGGTCCGGGGGTCGTTCACGTAATTAGCAGTAATTTATACATTTCTGTCAGACACAGCAAATTCATTAAATTTGACATCTTCAGGCATTAAATGTACTCTAACTCCTGAAGACGCGCTAGGACGATCGAAATGTATAGCATGAAGTGTTGGAGTTAATTAATTTACTGTGTTTGACAGCAACGTGTCAATTGCTGCTAATGGGTCACAGCACAACGGGACGAACTGCGTCAAAACGCGTTAACGTAATGTTGCCGATAAGCAAATTAGAGGCGTCTTATCAGGTGAGCAAGATGATGGCTTTGTCCGCCTCTGTTTGTGCAATCAGTGAGCTAGCTGTCTGGCCGAATGCAGACCTTCCGATAGGCTTTCTGTCGCTGCCTGACAGTGAGGTGGTGTTATAATGTTATCATGTTCGTAGTTTTGCTAGTGGCAATTGTTACTTACCTGCCACCTACCTCTGTCTTCGTCTCCACAATTCAGCTATATATTTATTATACGTCTATACACAACAATAGTCCACAATAGTAAGTAATTACAACTTTAATCAGTGCATTGTGACGTGTTTCGGTTGCTCATGCAACCATCTTCAGGCCAGCTTAAAGTAGAACAAGTACCTTAATGTGCGCACAATATGGGATCCCACATTGTTTACATATGAAGTACATGTGA
>JGI20166J26741_11566918_pt1 | contig 11989 bp, 8 predicted proteins | sample TergutCu122P5_FD_26741 | JGI IMG/M metagenome (IMG submission 26741) | reverse complement strand
CGTAATGTACAACGACCGACAACAGTGATACACCGTAAACACAATATAAAAGGATGACTTAAAGTACTTCCCATCCTGTTGTGACAAATCCAGCTCAACTTTACGTGAAAACACAACAAGCTGTTCTCAACGCCAATTCAAGAATAAGTAAGTGAATAGAAAAACAGTATTATATTTTATTAACAGTGTCAACCCTACTAAGAAGTGAAAATTGTGCGAAAGAGTGTACAGTGAACAATTTTAATACATTTTAACAAAAACATTAATTCGAATTTATGAACTATATCTTCTCCTATTTATACTAATGCATTTATGAACATCTAGGCTCTATTCGGACCTGAAGATGGTCTACGCAACTGAAACATGTAGTCCATTTTAATCTTACATCTAAGACTGTTGCTATCAGCAACGTATAATTGTTGTGTTGATGGCTGTATATATCTTTAAATTAGTTTATAATGATAGGTTTTTCACTTTAACTAACATTTCACTGTTGGACAGCAAATTTTTTAGACCATAACTCAAATCAAGTCTTACATTTTCTTTATTTTGTCTTATATTTTCCTTTGTGATATAAATTAGCTTTATTGTCTGCCAGGTGGTAAGTCATGTATGTTGTTATTTGTCCGTACAGTCATTGAACAGTGCACATAAAGACTGGGTTTGTGGGTTGACATTCATGCCTGGTGGACAGCTCATTCTGTCTGGCTGCCGTGCAGGCATGGTAAAATTGTGGGCTGCTGACTCCTGCCATCTCTTGGGAGAGATGAAGGCCCATAGTTCGCCTATCAATGCCATTACAACCAACTCTTCGCATATCTTCACAGCCTCCAAGTAAGTTGTCAGATTATTTTGTTTCTGCCATGAGGTTTACAAAATAGGCAAATACTACTAGACATAATTCTTCATGCTGTAATATTGTCTCATTATCCAAGCTACATACTTGTATATCCTAATTAAATTGCGGACAAACCACACCTACTGCAAGTTGGATGTTCCATAAAAGTTTGTCACGTTAGTATTATGGTTCACAAGCCACAATATGAATGCATTTAATCATGGATGCCTTTTAGTTTTAATAGAAAGTATGTGAAATTAAAGGTGATTTTGTGCCTTCTGTTGGTTATAAACAGTTGCTGATGATGTGGTATAATTGTGTTACCTGTGTAGTTGATCTGAATAGTGATGGCTTTTATTTGTGAATCACACATAATTTGCCAAGCAGGGAGAACTTTTATTCATGATTTGCATACCATTTGCTGAATAGTGATAGTTTTTTTTGATGAATCACACACCATTCTCACCTTCTCTCAATATGGCACCTAAGAACAAATTTAATTTCTGTGATAGTGGTATTTTTAAACTTTTATAAGAACAAGTTAGACTCATAGTATGCATGGATGCATCAAGATTGTACCAGTTTCCAAAGAAGAAATTTCATTTCTTTGTATGGCCATGTAGTAAAGTATAAATGACTAGGAAGGGCAATCTGATTGTGATTTCTGAATGTGTGGTTTTTTGTGCTGTTAGATACTAATAAGTATATAGTATCATATTTTCAGGAGGAAGTGCACATTTACGGTATTTAAGTATTTGAAAGCATGGTGTTATTGGAATAGAACATAATTTAACAAATCAGTTTTCTTGAAGTACCTTTTAAAATATAACCTCCATATATTTTGTTCATTTTGTGTTTGCTTGTCTGGTGGATTGCTACAGTGTTATCAAGAATGCTCTTTGTATAGACATGTTTAGCAGAACATGATATTTCACTTTTCAAGTCCTGTAGATGCATCCAAGTGACAATGCATTTATCAGTTATCATTTATCATTTCACACTGCATGTTGTTTCTGCATTTTTGTGACATTCTTTACTGTTTACAAGTACAAACATATGTGCTAGTTATTGATGTCAGTGGAATTATGATATTGTTTGTTTTAATTTGGTAAAATGAGTGTAATAGAATAATGTGAGACTTATGTTTAAAAAAGAAATAATAATTTCACTTTTCAAAAACACTTCAAACACTGTATCCTTAAGCCTTCTAGGAAAACTGCAGGAACAGAAACAAATGGTATGTACAAGATTTTGAGCTTAGTTGCTCATGTAAAAACTTCTGTTAGTGTGACACAACTTCTTTTTAATTCCTTTTATGTTTCAGTGAAGCATTGTTTTGTTTTTTGATGTTCAATTCAGTTTCTTGCAAATAATATAGTACAGCTTTTCTTTTAGATCACTTACAAGATGTTATTTGTAGACACACCAGTAGTTCCTGTATTTTGTTCAATAATTTAACAGTCATAACTGTAGATGGTTGGAAGTACTAACAGAAAAGACAAATACTTAAATCCAATCATGTGCGAGGTGAAGGTAGTGTTCTTTCTGTGTGGGACCTTGTGTGTGTGTGTATCTCGTTGCAGTTCTGGTGAAGTGAAGATCTGGAAGTCTCCACAGTATTCTGCAATGACAATGTCAACAGGACGAGTATTTGAACTCTCATTGTGAAGCCATACCTTTGCCCATCTACTACTCCTATAATAGTTTCTTTATACACTTTGCTGTTAATAGCTTCTGCTCCTTGTTCCACCCCTCCTGACACATCTGCATGCACAAATTTCTGTTTCTCTCCAAACATAATACATTCCAATCTGCTGCGAACAAGGGTAGTTAAAAATGGCAATATGATACACAGAATAAGAGCATAGCATGGGCATCATGTGATAATGATTCAAAAAAGAATGTTAGTGTGTTTTGACTGGATGCTTAGAGACTTGTGGGGAACAGAATATATTCAGGAATAGTGTGTGAAATTTGGCTGTCTTACTGTAAAACAGAATTCTGAAATCTGCAACATATGAATGCATCGTGGAGCTGAATAATGGTTAATAAGCAGTTAATGGATTAAGAAACACATTAACTGGATTTTGTCATCTTAAATTTTCATGGATTAGTCTCATCTGTTCCTACTCAGAATTAATTCTGAAACAATGAATTTGTTGGAATGAATGTGATTCCTTGTACCATAAATCAGCCATCATAAGATCTCTACTTGCACAGGACAATAAAACATGAGAACTGCTACAGTAGGCCATTCTTATACTGTGGAAAGACATGTAGCACAGGTGTGATGAAAGTCCTGAAGATATAACTGAGACTAGTGTTGTTTTTCACATATAATGCTAGTGTTGAAGCTGTCTGCAGGCATCTGCTCCAAAAATATAGATTGCAATAATAAAAATGTATTAAATAGCCCTGTTTCTTTCTTGTTTATGTGTAAAATAAAGTGTTACTATAGTAAGCATTGCCTGATATAGCTTTAGCCTGACAGGTCACAAATGGTCATTCCACCTTCTGATCAATTGTATTGTATTGTGTTTCTCTTCAGAGTTTGTGGGAATTCCAGTTTATAATGACATTTATGAATGTTAAATGTATGTTCCAATTAAGTGAGCTTCTTTCAGTTGTGTATAAATTTTGTGGTGTATAAGTTACTTACATATCGTTGCATATTACCTTTATTTAGTATGTTATATGGTAAAATTATGTTCCTTCTATGACGATGATATGAGTGCAAAGTACAGGGGATTATTTACAATGTTTGTGAGTAAGCTGCACTTATAAGGGAGAATGGTATGGAGTCATAATGAAGGTTGGTTTGAGATTTAGTACTGCAAGGTTTTGTCCTAAACATGAACTGAATGAAATGCAGTCATTGCAACAACATTCCTGATCACAGTTTGCTGTTTGTTGCCTTGGAAGTTTAATGAGGACTGTACTGAAGAATATGGCATCACATTCAAAAATAAATAAGACTGAATTATTTAAGTGTGATTGCACAACAAGATTCTGATCTCGGACATAGTCTTGTGTTCATATCTTGTTAATGCTGTATAGTAGTTGCGGTATAGACATATTTATCTTAGTGGAGTAACTTTTGAAGTTCTGAGATTTTCAGAAAAATTGATAAAAATAATTCTTCATGTGCTTGTTGCATTTCCATGAAATGTTCAGGAAAACCATATTAAAGTACTAAAATGCCAGTGTAGGAAAGGAAATGTTATATTAATGTTACAAATTGTTTCAAGTCATGTAGGTTGAATATGTCAGTTACTTTGTAGTCAGTGTTATGAAGAAGTAAGCAGTTTCTTCACGATTATACATTGTTAATTGTAGCTCTGTTTAGTGAAGTTTATGTATATAGATCTTGGTGAGAGTATGAAGCATACCGGCATGTAATGTGGAGACGAGTGTAATGCCCTTACCTCACTGACGCTGTGTGCTTTTTAACGTCGTTTTCTCTCATTTTTGGATGGTTGTGTAAGCGTGAAAAATCATCTCATTATTTTTCTGGGAAATGCACTCATATTCTGCAATGTAAAAACAGATTCTTATATACTGGGTGGCAGTGTTGTAGGATACTAACGTCCACAGTAATTTATCTGTGGATAATACGTGGATGCTTTTAACTGAGTAGAACTTATGTATCTCTTTATGTGGGTTTATTATGATAGTCATAGGTATTTTCTTTTATTTTTGTTAAGTATTTGATTTTTAAGTAAAAGTTCTGTCTACTTAAGTATGTCAGATATCACCTCCAAGTGTCGCAACGCAATGTATGTAATTATTGACTGAACAAGCCGCATGTCATACATAATGTGTAATATGTTTTTGATGTACCTCCATACCTATTTTACATATCTACATCCAACTGTTGCAATGGGACTGAATGTTAAAGAAAGGTTGTACATGGTCATAATGTTGTTATTTATATTTACAACAAAAACAAAGATAATGTTAGAGAGAGAGAGAGGGGGGGGGGGGGGACCTCATTGAAAGTTACATAGTTTCAGAAAATCTTTTAACCACTCATCATTTAAGTCCCCATGGTTCTAGTGTTCTGACACCTCACAGTTCCATGCTTCCATCATTTTGTTACATATCAGTATTTGCAGGATATTAAAATTCATTGTGTTTGAAAAGTCTCCAGTGGTATGACTGATATTTGAATTTTATAGAGACTGTTGTAGTTTCAGCTGCTGCTGCACTCTCAAATCCATACACACACACACACACACACGTGCATGCTTTCTCTCTCTCTCTCTCTCTCTCTCTCTCTTTTTTTTGATACCACAGGTCATGTCAGTCAGTCAGTCAGTCAGCTGGTTCAAAAGTTGAAACAGGGGACACAGAGACACACCCTCTGACCTCACAAGACCACTCTCTTTCCTCAAGAAAGGCGAATGAAATAAAAATGTTATATTCAAGTCTGTGTGGATCTTAAGATTCCAAACTAACTGTCTGTAGTATTAATCAGAGGACTACCAACCAAACAGCCAGTTTTTGAGAGCCCCTCCAAGATGACACCTCTTAACAATCTTCTGTTTTCAAGCAGGTGCCTGTACTGAATGTGTTTAATTTTGTGCACGATTATAAAGCAAACCCCCATGATCAAATGTTGTATTAGGAAAGAAAATTCTCTTCTTAATATTTAAGTAAATGTGGTAATTCAGGATTCATCAAAATTTCTTAGTGCACTGGAACCATGGGTGAGGGGGACAAGCACAGCTGCAGTGTGTTTCCATTATACTTACTCGTATTAAAAAATATGTATGCTTTATTTTCTAAATATGTACTTTTTATTGCCCCTGTTCCCAAGGAGAATAATGTTTGGCACATTCACAAGTCTTCTCAACCACAAATGAGTTGGAGATGTGTTGTCAAAAAAAGCTTTTTATGGACCTGGTATGAATCTGAGAACTGTCATACATGGTTTGATTGTTTGTAATTTTCTGTCAAAAGATAAATTATTTCAGGAGTTACACTAAACAGTGGGAAACACTTCAGTTCTTAGTTCCCAAAAGTTAATCAGTATGTGAGGTATCCACCATCCATTGGGCCTGTATATAAAACAGGAATTTAGACAGGAAGTATGTTTTCATACTCTCTCAGGGATCTAAGAGTGCGGAGGAGGTTGTTTTGAATCATTTTGTCCTTGTCATAAAATCCTTTCATATAGTACCCCCATGCTCTTGAAAAATCAGTCTGCAAGTGAAAGGCCAGCAGCATCCGCTCATGAACAACGTCTTCAGTATTTCCCTTTCAGGTGACTGGTTTCTTATTAAATCTGTGAGATTGTCTTGTTGGCATGTTTCAGCACATTTCTTTATTTTCATGTCTGCTTGCATAACAGTTGTGCACTTCATATTGGGTTGCACTCATTTTGGTTTCTAAAATATTAATCTTGAGTTAAGTTTTCAGGTTTTCATGGCAGATGTTGTTTCGATGGTAATTTTTGGGGTTTTGCCACTCTCAGTAGTTTGACCATGACTTTTCAGAAGAATGTCAGTATCAACTTACATACCTGCATGGTATCAAAACCCAGAAGACTGTCATCTGAATTAACTCTGATTGTGAAAGAATGTGCTAAAGCTTAGAATGCAATATAAATGCTTTGTTTCATATTATGGTGCTTTAAAGTGAAGGAATATTTTAAATAGCTGTATTATTTTGTTAATATAAATGATATTGCAATTATTTGTTTAAGTGGTAAGTAATACATACTGCTGCACTAGACAGCATGCAGAATTTTTTGTTACCTGCCACAAGCTGTGACACTGCTGTAAGGATCATGTCAGATTTTCATTCCACTAGTGCCCCATACTCCTTCATTTCATCAAGAAAAATGAAGACAATATCAGGGAAAGCATTTAGACCAGTGCTTCTCTGAGTGTGAAAATTTTTTTTGTAAGTTATTATGACACCCTTGCTTGAAAAGATGGAAAAGGCCTTGTGTGTATGGCTGGAACATGAGATGCAGAAATGGTTGTCAGTCATTGGTGCTGCTGTGATGGAGAAGACCATCACATTAGAGGCTGGTTTGAAAACTGTATCTGAGGTCCAAGAATCTGGCATTCAGGGTCCTTGTCCGTGATAATGCCCCAGGGCATCCACAGGATCTTGGTCTCACCCACAGGATTATCCAGATTGTCTGTCTGACAACACAATCTCACTCCTGCAGCAGCTCAATCAGGGAATCATCTCAGCATTAAAGAGCTATCACACTCATTGCACCTTTTCCAGTATCTTGTTTGCAGGTGAGAAGGAGACCTTTGTAATGTCAGCAAATCCTGGGAATAATACATCATAGCTGACTGCATGGTAGATATAGAGGAACCATGGACAGGCAGAAGACCACAGCTCTGAATACAGCTAGAGGAAGCTTTTGCTTGAAGCACTTAATGAATTCTGGGATATTTCCAACCAGCAGGATGATGTAAGGAATGTCCTTGTAGTATCCCAGTAAGTTCCACAGGAGAAATTCTCAGATTTGAAGGAGACTGATATCCAGGAATTGCTTGACTGTCATGCTGCTGAGTTACCTGAGAAGGACTTTGAACACCTGACAGTGCTCAGTGAACCTGATGATGACAAAGACTCTGTTGCTGTCATGGAGGCCTCAACTTACTACCCATTCTTTAAAAAATGGCCTCCAGATGGCAGATGAATTTGTTGATAATTTATTTTGCAGGAATATAACCCCTGTGAATGGTTAAGATTTGCTGTACTAGGCAATGATGGGAGACAGTATATATCACATTAAATCCAAACAGAGATGAAATTATGTTTGTCCTTACACAGGTATTAAAGAATATTTCCTATTTGATAATGTCAGATTTGTATGGTTTGAAGAGAATGAATGTAACTAGTAATCCAGGAACTGAAATAATGTTGGGAACTAGTCTTGTGTTAAATTTATGAAGCAGTGTAAGGCCTTTTTCTTTCACATCTGATATCCCATGTGTTTCTGCAGTTGGCACCATGGCTGTACTTGCATGTTTTATGTACCTTGTAGTATTTTCTTTATAAGTGTTTTTTTTTACTTGTTATTTGTGTATGTATGTATGTGCGTGTGTGTGTGTGTGTGTATATATATATATATGTCGTTAAGGAAACAATTATGATTCCGTATTAAATACTGTAATCGTTATCAAGCATGTCATATTTTTCACCTAGGATTTCCTTATTCATTTGTGAATATGACATTGTTTACCTGCGTACAAGAAGAATAGTGATAACCGTGAGAAGGAATGTGCAGATGCAAGTTTTCCACTTGTATTTGGCATCCTTCACAAATTCTTGTTTTTCAAGGGAACTGACCATGATGAGAAAATTATGTCTCGAATATAAAATATTTATGCCTTCAAGATCTGTGCTTATCCCTGGAAGATATTCCTGGTAGTGTGTACTTGACAAAGTAAATGTAAAATATTTTGTAAGTCTTCAAATGCGATATAGATCCCGAAATAATTTATCTGTAAGTATGCATTTTATAAGTTCTTTTTTTAGGGGAGTCATTATGCAACTTATCTTCTACTTTTGTGCAGATAATTATTATATTTGGATTTTTTAAAACTATTTTTGTGTATTCCATGCATTAATTTCATAATTTTATAAAGATGCATACAAATTAGGAAACATTGCAGAAATATTTATAAAAAAGAAATTTTATATATTAAAGTTACTTTATGTTTTTATAATGTCATTATTAAAAAGTTCTGGATTCATTATTAGTGTTAATGATGTGTGAACATAACAAAAGGTTTTCTTTACAGTGATTGCACTGTCTGCCTCTGGAAACTTCGTTGCCGCTATGACATATCTCCAGATGCCAGTGATGGGGTCTGAAGACTTTCTAACTTGCAGCAACTATCTAGATTCCAAATAAGGCAGCTGTCTTCTCACAATGATCTCACATTGTTGCTGTAGGCAAGAAACCAAGAAGTCCAGAGTGATATATCCAATACCAAACATCGTTTGTTATTAATGAGTGTTGCTGGGGTCAGTGTCAGAACTAGCAGAGCACATACTGCATCTGGCCTTAGCCTTCAGTCTTTTCACTATGCTGAAAAGATGGAATACACCCCAGTTAAAGGCCCTGTAGTTAGCATGTTCTCTGCTGACCTGCATTCAAAATTCAGTGAGCTGGAGGTGAATGACAGTACAAATGTGCAATTTGATGGTGACTTTGTACAGGGAAACCACGCACCCCACACAAGGAATTGGCTGGCTAGAACTTTAGAAAACAATGTCGGGGATTCTAACAATGGGAAAGAAGTTGTGATGTTGAAGCCATGGCATGAGGGTTCATTTATGTGTAAGTGTGAATCTGAATGTGAAGGAAAGCAGAATCCTTATTGCTTTCTAAACATACCCTGTGCAAGGACATCACAAGTGCTGTTGTTTGCAGAGACTGCTAACTTGCATGTGCAGGAAAAAGAGATGCTTGAGTTGTCAGAACATATGTTGCAGTCTACTTTGAGATTGCTTGGGTTTATTTTTACATCACTCTTATTGTCTGTTGTGTGTCCGTTTTTATGACAGTTTATTGTGATGTCTCTATAATATTTTTACATTGCATTTTGCCAAGATAGTTTAATTAGTTTAAGGCATTTAGTGATTTCCAGGCCATACCATAGAGAATTAAGATTTTTGTAATGTAAAACTGTTTTATCATGAAATAATTTTGAAGCATCTGTTAAGTACAGTATAATCTCTGTCGTAAGATTTAATTACAGTTTATCCTCTGTTTTTTAAATATTATGAGACATTCAGGCATATTTGTCTCTTTCATGTTCAAAAATTATTAAATAACTTCATTTGTATACTGTGTAATGGGATACTATAATTCATATATGGTGGTCTGTAACAATATATATATTTATATTTGTATAGTCCATGGTTGAAAAAGTGAAATTAATAATTCAACTTAAGTTACCCTTACCATGTTGTTTATTTACATCTGTAGCAGCCCAAACGAAATTTAATGTAAAAATGAAATTTTCTCATAAAACTGTTAGGCACACAACTCTTTTGTGAGTGAATCTTCCACTTTCTAAGTTTATGCATGCAATCAGATAGCATTGATATTCTTTACTCTACAAAAAATATAATTATTGCAGTGGAACCTGTTGGTTACTTGTAACACCTTTTTTAGAATTACAAAAATTAATTATTATTGATGTTGATAATGTACTAAAGAGATGTAACAGGGTTGGCAAGTGAATTATGAAAGGATTCATGTAAAGCATGTTGCTTGTAGGAAGTATAAATTCTTTTTTCAGGACACACAGAAAAAAATTTTCAAAACAACTTCTTCCCTAGGACCAGATAGACTAAATGTATTGAATTTTTAGCACAGTATTTTTTGTTATTGATTGCCACCAAAATATGTTGTGTGAGGAACTACTAGTTTTTCAAGAATTGTTATGTGGCAGGAATTAAGAGGTCTATGGATGCCACTTGTCAGATTGATTTCTATGAAGGATTGGTCTGGCTAATTGGCTGTCAATTTGGAAAACTCTGGTTTGAAATAGGGAACAAAATATGCTATGTCTTATTCATAAAAGGTAAAGTTGTCCCTGTGGAAGGAATATAAGGGAAAGAGAGGTATTGTTCCACTCATTCTTAACCTCCACCTTAGTTGGAGGCGAATGTTCAACTTGATGTGCTGGCCACTTTACTCCCGCAAAAGAACCCAAGATGCACATTGAATTGGAGGTTGGTTGAGCCCCAGAACTGGTCTGGGTGTTTTGGAGCAGAGGAAAATCTCTTGCTTCTGCCAGGATTGAAACCCCGGTTCACCCAGGTTATATACTAGGCATTATACTGACTATGTTATCCTGGCTCCATTTTCTATTCGTAAGAAATTTTCTTGGGCCATACCATAGAAATAGAATGTATTTCTTTTAAAAGTGCTCACATCATGCATTTTTTTAAAATAAGTTTGTGATTTTGTGAATATTCAAGAAGAAGCAGGTCTTGTCTCTCTGAGGGTCACATCTGTAGTGGAGAATAAACAGAAACTGTGAGCTAAATTAAGTTAGTTTTGTGTCTGAGTAATGTTTGATTGACAAGCCATTGTATTCCTAGAGTGTAGGAGAGATACTATTTTTCAGCATTTTAAACATTTGTCATTCATTGCCCCTTTGCGAACCTTACAGCATTTGATTATCTGAAAGCACTAAAATCATTGTAAAGGAGAAGTTGCAAGTTGGTCACTAATGAATTGCCTGTTGTGTAATGATGATTTCATTTGAGGTTCCTTGATTTATTAATAAAGTTCTGAAACTTGTTAAGTTACTTCAGGCCAGTGTGCCTTGAGAGAGCATTCTAACATGCGTAAAATATCTTGTGTATATGATTTTTGGAATCTTGACATGTCATAAATGAGAAATTAGTTTCATATTATGTGCTGTACTGCTTTATTGGGTTGTATGAATTTAAAAAAAAAAAAGATTTGCATGTATTTATCTGGCTTTTGTTAATTGATCTACTTCATATATTATTATCTTACAAAGTATTATTGTGGTTTCATAATATGTATACTTTCATAACTAAATTTGCTACACTGTAGTAACTCAATACAAAACTCATCTCTCTAAAGATAAGAATAATCAAAATTAAATTCAAGTATCAGAAACACTTGTATTTTCAGATATGAGTTGCAGTAACATTTTTTAAATATTTAGGTTAATATTTGAATTATCAACAGTGATATAATTGGTTTATAGGTAACTTAAATAAACTGTATAAACTGCAGTGGTTATGTAGTATCATAATTTTTGGCATTTGGTTGTAAAGACTGTGGAAGACAAAAAATTAATGAGACACCTTCCAACAGGATAGCTGGTACCTTGTTCATGATTTGAATTAGGTAGCTCCAGAAGCAAGGATATGAAGTTGTAAAAGTTGGTATTTCAGGGTTGAGATCAATTCTGTTTTGCATTGCTGGCCTCACTGTGAAGGCCGTGGTTCAATCTCAGGTTAGTTTTGAGGTTTGTGGCGCCAAAGAATTACGGGGACATGTTTTTTTTTTAAATATTTCTGTTTTCCCATTTTACTATCATACTACCATTGCTCCATACTCATATTCCATTCATCCACCACCAACAGTCTCATTAAATAAAATACCTCCCCTCCCATTTCCCC
>JGI20166J26741_11566696_pt1 | contig 11991 bp, 7 predicted proteins | sample TergutCu122P5_FD_26741 | JGI IMG/M metagenome (IMG submission 26741) | reverse complement strand
CCCGACGTAATCATCCTGATTCAAGCCGTTTCTTCGTAAGAGTTTTGTTTATCCAATAAGACCTATCTGATAAAAGGACGGTTTTTCCGATAGTGGACTATCTTAAGAAATTACTCCACCACTTACATCAGACCGTTATCACGAATTAGATTACATTTCCGCCCACATTTTCGTCAGACTTATATATTGTGGTTTCATGCGTGTTAAATAGCTTTTGTACCATTATTTTCCAGTCGCAGGAAAAATGGGTTCCTACAAATTTCTTACCGTTATTTTGTTTTTGTTACCACTTCTACAATTCTCTTACTTCACGAAGGCACAGACCGGTGAGTATCAAGTGCACGATTATTGTGTTAATAAGGAACTGCCATGTGTCAAAAGTTCAGTAGAACACCACACATGTTTCATTCTGGGAATGCTGGTGTTCATAACCCGCTGTCAGAAGTTCGTTCCGAAGCTGATTTGAATGACGTTTCCCTTTTGAACTGTCTGGTCTAGAAATGACGTATCTTCCGCATATCGTTTCTTAGTTAGTCGTGCTATTTCATTTCTAAAATAAACAAGAATTACCGTAATTTTCGACACCTTGTTGGTTTAAATTGACGTTATAAACTTGTGGTAGCAAAACCTCAATACAGAAAAATGCTTCACCCTAATTTATTGTTATCATCAGCGCAGGCAGTATTTTTTGCAAGGTGACGCACATTACCTATATGTAAAGTGATCACAATTTTTATTGCTCATATCATATATCATACCATTTATTCTCATTCCGTGGATCAGTACAGGGTTACAAAATCCATACGGATATGGCAATAGTCAACAATGGACATAAATGCTCACTTGCAGAGAAGCCAACAATTATTTTCTTAAGGTAGCAGATACGTAAGCCATTCTTGAACAGAATATCTGAAGATTTCAGAAGAAAGCGGGTCTCTATATATATGTACTTTACCAAATTCTGTGAATTTATCCTTGGCGTCATAAGGATCAGTTAGGCATTCAAATGAAGGCAGAAACATTTCACTGACTTCCGTAAGTTTTCGGTCAACATGAAGGCGTGCTTACGTTGAAATCGGATAATTCTAGCAAATGAATGCGCTCCTAAGGTACTAAGTTATTTTTCACACTTTATCCCCTAATGTTTCCCGTTCTGGCTAATAAAGTGCCTCCGATCGCAAATTTACAGAAACGTCTTAAGGAGTAGAACATGATCCTTATATACAGAGGGATTGTAAAACAAATAAATAAGATTGAATGGCTAAATCTCCCAAATGGTACATTTTATTAATACAATTCTTGGGCCATTTAAGAGCCAATATACTACCACTTAGTGTCAGGTATCAATACAGACCCCTGCATTTTGCGCACACGTCCAAAAGCTAGAAGACACAGATTCGACACCTTTCCTGAAGTAGTCAGCAGGAACACAGGCAAAAGTGTCTCTAATTTGTTGCTCCAGTTTATCAAGTGTTCTTGGTTTTTTGTTCGGTACACGTCCTGTTTGTCCCAAACCCACAAAATGAAATCCCATGAAGTAGGATCGTAAATTAGCGGACGCCATTCTATTTGTCCTCGACGCCCAATCCACCATCCACGATGGCTGACAAGCCAAACACGAGGAGGAAGCGCAGGTCATGAATGCCTGAGTAAGATATGTGTAACATTAAATTGTCAATTACGAATTTACTTTTCAGTCACTCTGTACATTGTGATTGGTTAATTAAAAAATCGTCCCATGTGGATGATCCTAACCATTGCATGTTTAGGAACCTACAAATATTCCGTCGTATGAAGACAGGAAAATAATAGAGTTTTGCCACACGTCGCAGCTAATTACTTAGCACTCCGGTTGCTAGGGCTGCTGAGAGTCGGTTCGGGGTCCGCTGAAAAATTTTTTCGGGCCTCAGCAAGGGCAGACCGGCTAAAATATTTACACTAAATCAGGAAGACTGACTCTCAGTTGCAGAGGGATTTGGCCTTAGTGTGAAAGGGTTACTGTGTATAATAGACAAACAATGGCAATACCGAGAAAAACAAACAGATATGCAATACAGTTAATTCCCCTTCAGTACCGCCGGGCCCCAGTAATTTGTACCAGCTTCCTCCCTCTTTTGTCGGCATTACCGGTTGCGTGTTCGTGATGTTCTGGGCACAATGTCCCTGTATACTGAGACCCTGATGTTCACATGGTAGCAAAAAATATACTGTTTTCGGGGTAACAGATGGACGCAGCAAGTTCCCCTGAAACTTCGGTAACCATATAAGAAACTATTTAATAACGTAACAATATAACCACAGTCTAAGTATAGTGCAATGACTGAGGTCTTTCTCGATTTTATCCAGGTAAATTCTAGGGTGGTAAGCCCACAATCTACAGTCCTTTACAATCCTGGTGTTCGGCGATCTGTAACCCAACAACAAATTAACCGATGACTTAATTACAGGCGATCCACGTGCTGAGCCAGCGATCTTTTGCTACTATGGTTCGTGGACCACGTATCGTCCCGGCATTGCACAGTTCAACGTGGAGAACATCGACCCGTCACTGTGTACTCACATTGTCTACAGTTTCATGGGGCTTAATGGTGGTGTGATAGTTTCTCTCGATCCATATAACGACTTCGAAGATAACTGGGGAAGAGGTTAGTGCACTTATCCATCAGAAGTCAAGATAAGGTAACAAGTAATTTTGTAGCCAAATAATGCCCCGTTAAGAAAAAATCGCAATAGGGTATCGGTCGAATATGAACTTCGATATGATGATAAAATAATTTATCGTTAGATCCCTTAGTGTTTAGTAACAAGGTCTAAAGAAGCCTTTTCAAACATAACCTGTATACTGCACGTATAGCTGAACACCACGTCAGTCCTATAAAAGGCAAACCACATTTCTGGAAATTTCAAAATTGACGCGACTGCCCGGACTTCTCATCAATTTTGGCACTTACACACACATGTGGAGACTTTCTTCTCATCAGTTGAGCCTTTCTACTAGGGCATGTTTAGAAACGGTTTCTAAATAAAGTATATCGGATTAAAATGTTTACATATAACTAAACGAAAATATAAAGGATAAAATTATACGACTTGTCTTTTTTTTTTTAAGAACCATGATTTTGGGCACATCGAGTTTCATACCACGGATAGTGATATATTTATTTTGACTCCGTACAAGGCAATATCCTATATCGGAGTTCCTCGACGACTTTTAATTTTAGCGCCAAGCATTTTTCCTTAGATTTAGTGAATGATAAATCGACTTGGCACTTGGAAATTCTCTTCCGTGCTAACAGGTACGTAGAGAATTGGCAGTGAAGCGTTACGAAGGAATTGAACTCGGCGGGGCATAGACGCACTGGATTTTCTTACGGATTTCCCTAGGGAAACAATTTTATTTATTGACTTCCCTAAAAGACGAGAGCCCTTGTGCATTACACGATAGGCCCGAAACTTCTAGAGCTTTTTATTTCATTTCCTGTTAGTACAATTGCAAAAATATTGCTGAGGAGAGTAATTAAAATGAACACGTCTGGGTAATAGATGTTGTTCAATGATTATAAAGAGGTGGGCACTGCAAGAACATAATGTTAGTGGATGCAGGCCTCTGTACTTCTATTACTATTTTTTTTTTTAATTTATTCTCGTCTGTTAGTTATTAGGTGGCGGTCTTATAGTACGTCAAGATCTCAACAACAGATCAAAGCGATTTACCCCAGCACTTTACGAAAGATGCATGCAGTGCTCATTAGCGTGATTTTCTGCAGCTCTGTGGCCGATGGGTGACCTGGGAGCAACTGAAGTTTCTGAACGAATCCCTTCTTAATTGTTCCTAACACTCCAGTTACAACTGACAATTTTTGTCCCCACTTTCCACACCCTGCTCACCTCGATCCCCAAGTCTTTGTACCTGTACATGTGAGAAGACCAACAAGATGCACACTTGTTGGTCTTCTCACACATATGTTGCACGATGCACGTTCTGAAAATGTAAAGTCTCTTTGTATTTGCTGAGTTTTCAGTTTCTTTTGTGTTAACGTTTGAATCACCTGGTATTGCTATATCAATCAGAATGCAAGTCAGCAGTACCATATGAGGTCAGTTTGCTAGTATTGTTCGATCTGTGATAACAGGTACGTCCCACATAATAGTGGTACCTTTGACATTTATGACCCTTTCAGGTATATGTTTGTAGTACTTGTCAGTAACCGGTAACCCCATACGTTTACATATCTTCCAATGGATGTAACCAGCCACTTTATTGTGTCTATTAGTGTATTCAGATGGCGCAGTTATTATGTATCCTGCAATAATGGTTTATATGTTCTTCTGACTATTAGCAAATCCCGCATTTACTATCAACTGGTTGCTTCATGATGTTCCTCTCACGATAATGGGTATTGAGTGCTTGATCTTGAGCTGCTATTGTTGAACACTCCGTTTCACCCTCTACACCTGAGCTACACAGCGCCAGGGATTTTTCTTTATCTACTTACGTCCATGCGTTGGTTTCCTCTTGAGTTCCTCTAACTTCTCGTTTTCAGTGCTGGACTTAAGTTGATTCTTGATAACTTGGATTACTATTATTATTATTTCATTGTCTCCTGCCACAGGTCTTTTTATCTATGGCTTCATTTTGCGCATCATTTCTGTCCGCTGTTATTGCCACATCTATCAATATGCATATTTTCTTTTTATTTTTTTGGTTTGTTTGTAATTATTATTATTATTATATTATTATTATTATTATTCATAATGCAAGCTATCATGCTCAAATTTGATATTATTATTTCTTAATTATATGGTGTCCCAATTAATTATTTACATATACTTTGTCCTGTCTGTGTCCGTATCATTTGCCTTGTTCATTATCCTTAATGTATCTTATGTTCTGTTGTTTCTACAATTGGCTGTTGACTCGGCACATTAATAAACAAGAACAGAAATGAATTATTAGTGCATTCCGGAACGAATGCAAAATTTGTAACCTTCTGAACATTTCACATGTTGAATGACTGTCTCTAAACAAATGAGCTATTGAACTAAACCAGGGAGTAATTTTCATTGATCCTGTACACCCAAGATTTTAGGGAACAGATATTCAATTTGAAACTGACCAAGTCTATTCAATTTTCTTTATTTTTAGGTTCACTTAAGAAATTCGCTGATTTGGCAAAGAACAATGGTCTTAAGGCACTAATGGCTATTGGCGGCTGGAATGAAGGTTCTGTCAAATACTCTCAGGTACATCATCTCTACTGACTTGTATTTAATTCTGTGACCATGATCATCAGCAACTCACTACTTTAGTGGCTTTGATTTACAGCCTCATACTAGATGTGCAACTACATTTTAAATACTATTACTGCTTTTGATAAATCTGCATGTAGCAGGAATTTTGTTGCTTCTTGGTTTATATTTTCATTTTGTTGATTAACCAGTGTAGTACCCACTGAAAAATTCAATGGAAATTCTGTACTTTTGATCATCCCACATTCCTCCATCTAGCCAGTAACTCTGCATATTTAGTCTCTAATGTCTAATCATTCCTTGAACCCTTCTTCTTTTTCTTTACCAGTTGCCTACCTGTATTCCTTCCCCATTCATTGTATTTGTCCATCCTATCATCCCATTTTTAACAAAAGCATTAAAATTCTTACTTCTGATTGATTTTCTGTTTCCTTCTGTAGATTTGGTCTCATTGTTTCAGATGGCTGCATCAAAAGTTGGACGGGAATTTTTCGCTGACAGTGTTGTTACCTTTGTAAAGAAATATAATTTTGACGGTCTTTCTTTAGACTGGGAATACCCTACCCAGCGTGGTGGAGTTCCAGAAGATAAGGTGAATAAACAATGTTCTGAAATGTGGGAAGTTTCCTGTTATACCACAGTTAAGTTTGAAAATTATTCTTTACACACAGTGCCAGATCCAGAAAATACCCATTTACCACACTGAACAACCAATTCTGTTCCTACATCTTTTAATGATGAAGTACTAGGCTAATTCATACTGAAGTATATGGATTCGCTAGAATATTTACTAAAACATGTTTCAGAGGGAGGAAGATCGCTTACAAGACAGAGTTGTAGATGGGAGGAAAACATTGATACGTCTTGCATTACTCAGGCTCAGGACAGAAAAGTGGTGGGCCCTCATCCATGTAGCACTGGGCCTTTTGTTGTCATAAATTTCTTGACCAGCTGAAGAACTATTTGCTCTTCAAGGACTCTGGCCTATAGATTTGGTTTTGGTTAATTTAATCATACTGTCAGCAGCTCAAATTGTACAGTGGTGAACGGTATGACAACCAACAAATAATTAACTGCCAAGAATAAAGAAGAGAGTATTTATGGCCTCATGTGTATGTGTGTGTCACTCTCCTAGCATTTGGTTGTGAGCATACAAGCAGTAAACATTCCAACTAATTTATCTACATGATTAAATAATGTGTTATTTCTAACTGGCTCAGTATTTCTTTGATAAAGCCAGTGACAGTAGAAATACCCACATACACTGCAAACACACACAATTTTTCTTACTTTGTGCCATGCACATCTTAAAATCATCAATATATTCCTATCTTCTCTAGTTTCACCTGTTTATTTTGTATACAGGAAAATTTCTCATTGTTGCTGGAGACACTGTCAAATAAGCTACATGCTGAAGGGTTGATGCTGACTGTAGCTGTTGGTGCCGACCCTACTATTGCTGAAGAAGCCTATGAATTCCAAAAAGTTGGACAGTGAGTATAACTTATGATCAGTGACATTTAAGTTAATGCGTCAAATGCTTTCATCCTCAGAAATATCAACTATCTGGGATCTGTCCCTCCCCTATTATGGTATTACTATACGCAATGTTACAACACGGACTTTTTTATTTTCAATAAACCTGTCTGTGTACATGAAACAACCATGACAGGAGTTTTCATCTTCCTCCTGTCCCTGCAAAGATACAACTGGAAAAAAGAAACCACACATCTTTATATAGCGGTCAGTCAATCTTTAACAGGTGTCTCACATTAAAAACCTTGAGGATGAAGACATGCTCATCATGTAATTAAATATTCCTTCACTTTGTACATATATGCACAGAAGCTAAAAGTGCAAGACCCCAAATATGCAAGTACACCATAGAAAATACTGCAGACTAAGCATACACAACTTGCAAAAATAAAATAATTTTCTAATGGTTTATTTTACAATGTTATCAGTAGCTCTGAATTTATAAGCATTGAATGATAGAACTATTAATTGGATGGCTTTGAGAAGCAGTAGACCTAGTACATTTTGAGGTACTATCCAAGCATTTGCCTTCCAGGACTTATTAGTAAACCCATAACAAAAACTCCAGGATAGTCCATATCCTGGCTGTGATTCATGACAGGTACATCATGGAGACAAGCTTCAGCCAACTTGCTGCATGTACTGAACAAAATAAATTTAACATGACTTTTGATCAGAATGCATATATGTGGAACACACTAATATTTGATTACAGAGGAGCCTGCTATTTACAGAATTCATGTCATGTTTCAGGTATGCAGACTATATCAACCTCATGACCTACGACTACCACACTCCTACCTCAGACAACGTAACAGGAATAAACTCCCCTCTGTTAACTCCTCCAGGAGGAAATCCTAATGACACCAAATTGAACACAGTCAGTATCTTTCATCAGTCTACTTTCTTGAGGTTTCTGCTTCATAAAGAACCATTTTATAAGCCAAATGTATGCTGCATCCTTTCCTACAGCATAATCCATTGTTTCCTTCTGTGGTTTAGTTAGTAGTCAATAACAGACCTTTACAGTGCAGAACAAATCTGTGCGATGTTAACGTGGATGAACAATAAGTATTTCTGGTAGCCACTGAATATAAAGCACACATTATCTGACATCTGAACACAACATCCACAACACTTCACTCTTACAAGAAACCATGCTTGCCTTCATATTCATGTACCAGGAGAAGCATTACTGTGACATTTGTGTACAAGTCAAATTTATATCCACTGATCGTTAGGTGGTTCATCCCCGTTATGTGCGATCACAATATCACAATTGATATAAGGTGGGTAAGTCAAAACACAACAAAACTTTATTAAGGTGTTAGGAGTCAAAAGATACACAACATGCTTTGGACCTTTTCTCTATAAGGCCATCATCAGGTCTGACATGGTGAACTAAAGAGGAAATCACAATGTTACAGAGTACATGACATAGGGTAAAGGTCATCCCGCAACAGGGTGAGGTGGCCCTAGGGGTTCCAGGTAGATTAAGGCCCCGGATTCTCATGACGTTCAGCACTACAAGGGTGGTAGGTCATCAGCCATACGCACCAGCCGCCTTTACCCCAGGAGAAATCCTTGGTACTCATTTTCAGAGACTGCATTGACCCCAGGACACATGGTTCCGTCAGGGGAAGCCACAAAAAAAATTCCCAGTAACACCACCAGGAATCGATCCTGGGACCGTCCGACTAGCAGTGCAGTGCCTTAACCACTATGCCACCCCAGGCCCCACATATGTACATAGTATGCTATAACAAAGAGGTGAGTGTTAAACGAGATCTTGTTTGTCTTAGGAAGGCTGTAAGTGTACATCAACTCTGGTAGCTGGTCAACGATCCACAGTCACTCGTTGACCAGCCACCAGAGTTGATGTACACTTACAGCCTTCCTAAGACAAACGAGATCTCGTTTAACACTCACCTCTTAGTTACAGCATACTACGTACATAGGTACTCTGTAACATTGCGATTTCCTCTTTAGTTCACCATGTCAGACCTGATGATGGCCTTATAGAAAAAAGGGCCAAAACATGTTGTCTATCTTTTGACTCCTAAAGCCTTAATAAAGTTTTGTTGTTTTTTGACTTACCCACCTTATATCAATTGTAATATTATATCCACTGTAACTTATAGGCCTTATTGTGTAAACCAATCATTCCCAAAAACGAATATACTGACAGACATTCTATCAGTTTCATGCCAGTTGGACTACTCCCTGTCTCTTTCCAGGACTACTCTGTCAACCAATGGCTAAGTGGTGGAATTCCTGCAAGCAAGCTGCTCATAGGCGTACCTACGTTTGGCCGAACATACATCCTTGCTAACCCAGATGACCATGGGCTTGGAGCTCCTATCATTGATAGTGGCCCACCTGGGATATATACAGGGGAGCGTGGATTTCTTGCCTATTATGAGGTATTCCAATGTGTTTTACTTTAGAAAAATTCCTTGTTAACAGCACACAAATTAACCAACAGATCTTATAATGTATGCATGGTGTAAGATACAGAATGCTTCTGCAGCATATCAATTGATTTCAAATTCTCTTGTGTCAATTAGCCACAGGAGTACAGCTCGGCATTTCCATGGCCAATGAGCCAACAGAAATTGAGTGCACTAGAATCACTTATGAATTTGCAAGTGCCTTGCATTCTCTGTGAACAGTCTGCTCACCCACTAATACTGTATTGGGTGAATCTGCATGCATATGAGTCATAAATCAACAAGAGACCATTACTTTCAATGTCACAATGCTTATAGAAATTATAATTATTAACATTCATGTAAATCAGACAATTTGACAGCATACTGCAGGGCTCAATGGTGCTATATGCAGGTAACAATCATAAAGACAAACCAAGAATTGATCATTAGCAACTGTAATCTAGAATGCGACAGACAGATCATGAGTGATGAAGTTTTTCATTCCACACAGATATGTATGAATACGAAGTGGAATATTGTGACGGATGACGTCCTAGGATACACATATGCTTACTATGACAACAACTGGGTCAGCTATGATGAAGTCGCAGTAGTCACAACCAAGGTAAGTTTTTACTCTCACATCAGCCATACTCCTCTCACCTGCTTTGCGGTTTGTACCAAAAGGAACAAGGGAAGTTTTAAACATTCAGATGAACCAAGAATTTGAGAAAATTTTTCAACACAGTTAGGCTTCAAATTTGTGCCTGTCTGAGAAGATTGAGGTTTATTGGTAAGCCAAGAAAGTAAGCTAGCTGACAAGAGTTCCCTGACTTACACATATAAAAAAAGGTAAAGCAGTTCATTACAGGCCTGAAGTGGCCCAGAGGATTCCAGGAAGTTAAGGTTCCCAGACTTCATGACAACGGCACAGGATAGTGGTAAGGTTGCCAGCCTTATGCACTGGCTGCCTTTACCCCCAGGGCCACAGTGCAACCGACAGGATTATTTCACTGAAGAATTCCCATGACACCATCGGGAATCATACCCGCGACCTGCAGGTTTGTAGCGTAGTGCCTTAACCACTATGCCACTGTGCACCCCCGACTTACAAATATAGGCTCATAATAATTTTAAAACATCGCAGGCTAGGCAGGTAAAGAGAAGTTTCCCCTGTCCACAACATGAAGACATATACGTGGGGTAAAGGTGTAACTTCACCCATTCTTAACCTCTGTGCCAGATGGAGGTGAATGGTCCCCACTACACCCTAGATGCTTTACGCTAGGGAAGGAACCCCGGTACTCACTGAATAGGAGGTTAGCTAGGCCCCAACACTGGTCTGGACATTATGGAGAAGAGAAAAATCTCTTGCCCTACTAGAATTCCAACACCAGACTGTCCACTCTGTAGTGCTGCTAGAGATTAACTCATTTTAAACAATGCCTGATCATAAGCATCAAACATCTTTACACACAACAATTCCTACAAACTTGTCACATCAAATTTTTAACAACCGCAAACTACCTGCACAGTTGGAAAGCCACTTTTATCCTGATGTTACAAACTCAAAATTTCACAGCTCTTTACATTCATTCACATGCACAGCCACCACCCTGCACACACACGCACGCACACACACACACACACACACACACATTTGAGTAATATGGGATTGTGTGGTGCTGAAACAAGAAATGATGGCATTTTTTTTAAATTTAATTTGGAAGGTTTATGATTACTTTGAAACACATATTTTGGTACATAAGGCAAATACACCAACACCGAAAGGATAAAGTTTGTTAGTTGTGGGTTGTCACATATACAAGAAATACCTGGAAGTTATTAGTATGATATTACTCTTCTGAACACACACAGCTAAAATGAGGATAAAAGTGATGATACAAGGCAAGTTATTGAGGATCTTATAGTGCATACTGAATCAACTCCCTAAGCACCACATAAAAAACTAAGGAACAAAAGGAATTTTCAGTCACAACTGGGAACAAAACTTTATACGAAATTATGAGAAGTTTAAAGCAGTAGACCTGCTGCTCCTAGACATGTTTATCATTAATACATATACATTCCCACATCACAATATGGTTTCATTAGCATGTGGAAGGGGAAGGGATTAATCTGGCTCAAGACAGGGCCTAGTGGTATGCTCTTGAAAACATAAGTCAGCATCCATATTCTGTGAAATATATGGAAACTGACTAAATGAACACCTAGCAGCTTCACAAGAGACTGTTGTTGGGGGTAAGCACATTAGTAAGTTAAGACTATAACACAGTATGTATACGGCAACTACTCATTATTCAGCTGCAGATACTCCTGGGGGGGGGGATTTTTTTTTGTTCTACACAAATTCATACATTTCCATATTTTCATATATGCAGACTTATGCTAGCCAGGCTTTCTCTCTTTCCTTCCTTCATCAGCCACTGTGGTGAATGGGCCAGCAGTGGTAATGTACAACTGTATAATTGTGGGTATGGGAGCATACTATAGGCAATTACATTAGTTAGTTGTGAAAACAAGAGTATATTCACTGCTTACTCAAAATTCATTAATAAATTTATGTAAAAAAAATATTTGCACGTATGTTATGTTCAAGTGATCGTGCACTGTGATAAGCTTCGTATAAAACAACCAACTAGATACATCAAAATCCAACACTTATTTTGTCATAAAACTCTACATGTTTCAGGCATCTTCTGTGCCCATCATCAGGAGTTATCTAGTGTACGCACGGCAATTGGTACGTTTC
>JGI20166J26741_11566473_pt1 | contig 11994 bp, 13 predicted proteins | sample TergutCu122P5_FD_26741 | JGI IMG/M metagenome (IMG submission 26741) | reverse complement strand
TTATTAAATTTTTGTTCTATAATAAGGAATTTCTTAAATTAATGAGGGACCCTTAACTGCCATGAGTGTGATTGCTTCCTTACTGCTTTCTGTACTAGGATCAGAATCAGAATTAGAGATCAACAATGACCACAGCATGGTGACATCAACAACAAACCTTGTGGCAAATCTTAATGTGAATATGAACGTAAACACGGCAGGAAAAACGCAGCAGCATGGTTATTGTATTGTGGCAGGACCAGAAAGACTACAGTTCCATGAACGGTGTGGAACTTTGGTGAAACTCTCATGTAACAACCGCACAGCAGAGCGGAGACGTCCGCTGGATGAGTTCAACAATGGAGTAGTAATGACCCATCGACCATTGCGAGACAATGAACTGTTTGAGGCAGGTTACAGAACAGTTGTAGATGTTTGTACTGCAAAGAACTTCCCTCCCCCTGCCTTTGTGTGTGTGTGTGTGTGTGTGTGTGTGTGTGGTTTCATTTCTGTTTGTCTCAGTATGTATGACGTGAGTACCCTATGTTCAGTGTTGTTGGAATACCCTTTGTTCCTGTGTGACATAGATTCCATTTGTCACAGTGTTGTGAAAATACTGTTTGTCCCAGCTTGATAGAGATGACAACCTTTGTCCTGGTATGGTATGAATATCCTTTGTCTCATCATTGTATATATACCATTTGTGCCAGTGTTATGTGAATTCCTGTGTCCCTGCATACCCTCTGTCCCATTATGTAGATACCCTTTGTTTATGTATTATGTCAATACCTCCCCTCAAACATTACATGAATACACTTTGGTCCAGTGTGCTCTGGTTCCAGCATGGTATATAGATACCCTTTGTCCCAGTATGATGTGGATTTGAGGTCCTCAAGGCTGTGATTATCAAGATATTCTGGCATATGTGGTGTTGTTAGGTAGATAGGTACTAGTGTTTTGGATGAACCTACTGCAAATCCTAATACTCAGCACTGTGAGAATCAAATCATTGTATGTTTTTCAGATTCGTATTGATCGCCTTGTAGACAAGTGGTCTGGCAGCATTGAGGTGGGCATCACAACGCACAACCCAACAGCACTAGAGTTCCCCGCAACCATGACAAACATGCGCAGTGGTACCACTATGATGTCAGGCTGCGGAATCTTGACCAATGGGAAGGGTACACGCCGAGAGTATGGCGAGTTCAATTTGGATGAACTGAGGGTAAGCACTGGTCCCAGTATCTCTTCACTCTTTCTTGGTGGTGTACTGTCATTGGAAGATGATCATAAATTATGAATAGGTAAGGATCTGAAAGGATTTAGTGGTGGAATATTTCAGTGCACTGTCCAGGCATTCTTGTGGGAGAATTTAAGGAAACCATAAATAATGAGAAAGGATAGATGAAATTCAAACTGGAAGCATCCTGGATAAAAGCTGCAGTGGAGTGTGGTTTGATATGGTTCTGTAATGTTGCACAGGAAGGCGACCGCATTGGAATGATGAGGAAGTCCAATGGGAATCTGCACTACTTCATTAATGGGCTGGATCAGGGTGTGGCTGCTACCAAGGTGCCTGCCTGTGTCTGGGGTGTTGTGGACTTGTATGGTATGACTGTTAAGGTACAAAATCAAGAAGCCGGTTTAAGTTCTGTTCTAAGTACAGTAACTGTGGTGGCACCTGGTGTCTTGTCTGGAGTTGCATGTTGTTTTCATACCTGTCTGCATTATGTTGCTGCAGGTGACGATAGTTGACAGAGATGAACGGGAAGAACAGAACCTGATTACAAGGCGGAACACAGCGTTGAGAGACCACCAGATTCTCCATGGGCTGAATGGTATCACATTATCTAACTGTTACTTACAGTCAAACTCAGTTATTGCGCCATGAAAGAGACTGAATATTTTGTTTTCTTTTTAAATAACCAACCAGACATACTGATTATCCCAATTTTATTCTGTTATAAAACCCTACATGTTTCGGGCATCTTCTGTGTCCATCATCAGGAGTTTTCTACTGTACATCTGGCACTGGTAAGTTTCACACAGGTTTCTGATGACCACTTCCAAGCAGAGTCAGGATGGAACTGCAGTTCCATCCTGGAAACGGTCATCAGAAAACTGTGTGAAACTTACCAGTGCCAGATATACAGTAGAAAACTCCTGATGATGGGCAGAGAATATGCCTGAAACATGTAGGGTTTTATAACCAAATAAAATTGGGATAATTAGTGCGTCTGGTTGGTTATTTACAAAGAAATCTATTACGATGCACGGTAACATGAATGTAAAGTGAATATTTTGTGTTGTAAACAAGTGTCATTATAACCGAGGAGTATAATGTACTGTTAACAGTGATGAATTAATTGGTACCACAGGATATCTGACTCTATGGGTGAAATGTCTTGTTAGCCAATGTCATTATAACTGAGTTTGACTGTATTTGAAAAAGTTGTTTGCTGGTGTTGTGGTTGGGTTATATTCTGTTTTATGTATGTGGAAGTGTGTATAACACAATGGAAACAAGATTTTAGAATTAAAAGTTCATTTCCAGAGATCACAGCTCTTGTTCTGAAATCATTTGTGTGCACTGTGTACAGAACAGTTCAAACAAAAGATCCTCTCTTGAACTGCACACAGCATTTCACTGAAACCAGCTCTTGTGTGCAGATCTCCCTGAGGAGGACTTTGTGGACCGGCTCATGTTCCATTCCAATTGTGGTACCCATGCTGCTGTCATCAACAACTGCCGCACTGCTCACCGTCCCAAGTGAGTGTTTCTTTTTTGTGGCTTTCGTGAGCAACAAGACACAGTAAGTTTGCTGCAGTGTTTGTCACTGTGAATCATTCAGTTTAAATCAATAGGCATACAGTATGTGACAAAGAGGTAAAATCAAAGATCTTTTTCTATCCATGTGCCATCTTCACAATTGTCACGGATTTTTGTTGATATTTTGTACATGGTCATGTCATAATCCCTTTTCCATCCAGACATTTTTGAAGTACTTTAATTTGTTCACAGTGCAATGGATGACTTCAACAATGGTGTTGTTTTGACAAACCGTCCCCTGAAACCAAATGAGCTGTTTGAAGTTCGACTAGACAAGATGGTGACCAAGTGGGCAGGCTCAATTGAGATTGGTGTAACTACTCACAACCCAACAGAACTGGAGTACCCTTCCACCATGACCAACGTGAGGCAAGTATATCACTTGTAGGCCAGGAGTGCTTCTTTGTTCGTTTGTTTCTGTACTGCTGAAAACATTAAATTAACTAACAGGCAATCAAGAGAACATCACATTTAAATAATGATGTTGGTATAAGTGATGACCTTGAAAAACTGTTCTCAGAACCTAATTTCAAATTTTTATGCATTTTTCAAATGAAAAGGGACAGTGAATGATGTGTATTAGTAAACGTATATTTTTCCTTTAGGCGGTACAGGTAGCTAAATATATGTGAGGATGGACATCAAATGAAAATTTGTTTGATAGGAAGTGGATCACAGGTGTTTGTATATAGAAGGGTCAGGCAGTAACAGTATGCAAAGTGAATGTATGGGGCTGGAAGAAATGTGGTTGCATTTCATCCTGTCTCATTTAATATGATTTCCAGTTTGTGTGAGGCAGATAAGAAGAGTTGCCATTCTCTTCCATTTTCTCACAATCTTCCTGTCTCAGTTCCTTGCAGGCTTTTTCTTCTCTTCTTGCTTACCTTCAGTATGTGGAGACTCATTTTGTTTTGGGTCATTCCATAAGTATCATTTTTTTAAATTGTTTTCTGATACCTTTTATATTTATTTCTGTCATCATTGTTCAGAATATGTAGAAATCCATGTAGGTTGTTTTAACAGTAGCAGGGAAGATGTGGGCTAACTAACAAACTAACCAACTACATGGACTAGAGTCCTTGTAAACCCTAATACAGAGTGTATCTTTAATCTTTTCTGTCAGCATAAAAGCTATGACAAGAGCTTTGTTGCATATGAAACCTGACTAAGAATTAGGAATTCAACTTACCTTATTTCATACAGGGGTCACAAGTGCTGATCTCTATCTTTGAAGCAGACTTTGCACTTCTGAAATTATGTCTTAATGCACGGTGGAGCTCTCATATTGCAGTATTGGCAGTTTAGCTTTAAATATTGTCTGTGTTTGCAGAGAATGTGGATTGTTCACATAAACTGTATCTTTCTGTGTTACCCACAAGTAATAGTCATGTGGATTCAAATATGGAGATGTAGAAGGCCATAGCCCACAAATTATCTACTGTTTGCCAAATACCTCTTCTTTTTTTCTGTGTGGCCTGTGCCGTTGTCCTGCGTGAAGTAACTGTACATTTTTTCTTCTCTCAACTTGTCATAGAAAGGTGCCTGAATTCACTGAATGTAATGGTAGGAATTTGTTATTTCTTTATTTGTTATTTATTTCTTCCCTATGATGTTTTGCACACTCACTACATGCTAGACACCACTGAACTTGCATCTGGAATTTTTCCACTGATCTTTACACAGTAGAATCTTGGTACAAGGATTTAAGATTTGCTTGCATCTTAGGTTTATTTTTGTGGTCCTGGATAAACCCGCTTTTAAATAGTGTATAAGATTTCTCAGTTTAAGGTTTCTAAATTTCAGTTTTTCCCTGTATTGAAGGCAAAAATTTTTTCCCTATGCCATTTTGGAACCTCAATTTGGGGTTCATATTTGTAACTTTGAAGTTTGGGTTGCATAAATAATGTCACTGTCATGTACAGTGGATGCGAAGTAGTGTCAGAATTGATTGCAAACTAGCAGCAGTATACTATTGATTCTTAGGAGACAGTGTGGTTGTGACAGGTCAAAAGGCCCCTGGCAGGAGCCATTTACACATAAACACATTCATAATTCAACACTGTTATTGGTTGATAATTGATGTGAGCTACCTAGTAATTGGGCATCACACACCACACTGACAGAAGGATGGACTGAAAGTATCTTGTGCAGTGAAACCCTAATTTTAGTTTATTTTTCAAGTTTTTTCTTTGTGTCTGATAAAGGAAATATAAAAATACACATATAAAGTGAATTGAAGACAGACTTTTTTAGGTACTAGGTTTAAATGTAGAATGACTATAATGTTTTCTGACAACAGTTGTATGTTTCTGTTTGATTTGGACACAAACCCAATTTAAAATTGTTCATATTGTAAGGTATAAAGCAGTGTTTCTGAACCTTTGTGAGACCGCAGCTTGGTAAATTCTTTTTTTATAAGACAAGGGTCCGGTCCCATAAGTATTAATAATTAATTATGGCATAATCATAAAGAGTATTAGTACACCTATGTATATGGTGTGGCATGTTGACAAATATAAAATTACATTTAAATTAGTTACCAGTCACAGGACTAATGAAATCTTGGTCACTGACATTTGCTACACAGATGTTATTTAGGCGTTCTGGGTCTGGGCTTTTCGACACATTCAAGAATATTATTCTCCTCAGAATATTTCCACTATAAAATATTTATTCATGAAAAATGCTTAGAAACCTGAAATGACAAATTCCAGGAGAACCATTCGTGGCCCGGTATAATTGATGCCAGGGCCTGGTACCGGGCCGCGGTCCAGCGGTTGAGAAATACTGGTATAAAGGGCTTGTGTCTTGTACAAATCTTCAGTTGGTGTTTTGCTTTGTTTTTCTTTCACACAGCATTATGGGTGTGGGATCACTTTTACAAAACTTAACACCAATTTTTTTCCATGACATATATTGCAAATGAACACTCTTGGCTCAACATATCTGACCTCTACCTGCTATGTACAGGGGTGCTGATAAATCCTTAGCCCAACCAGGAAGGAAACAAGGTACAGTGACAGAAGATTTTAATTTTCAAATATCCTATTTATAATCATAATTGGAGGAATATTAGTACTATTTATATATATAACAAGACTAGCATCAAACAAAGTATTCTCACCATCAACCAAAATACATCAGGAAGTAGGTCGGGCTAAGGACTTATCAGCAACCCCGTATATGAGACACACTGTACAGCTGGGTGAGCAACTCTCATTCCAACACAGCTGATGTAACTCCAAGCTGATTCACCTTGCCTAAGGCAGCTTATATTTCCCTTTGCTCAAGGAACTGAGTAAATGAACATTTTTTCGTTACGCAGCTAGTTGAGAAATTCTTCACTTTTTAAAGAACCTGAAGTTTTTTGATGAGTTCACAACAGCCTGCCACTTGCTGCTGTCCTGAGCCAGATGAATCCAGTTTTATGTCCCATCCTATTTATTTAAGGTCGTTTTTAACACTTTCTTTCTCATACTGCTCATCTATCCCTGTTACTCTATCTTATTGAATGTTCAACAGGCTGATTTATCAGCACTATGTTAAAACTTATATTATTTATAACTTTTGGCACCACGTTGCAGCACAGTGCAAGGGAGTGCAACTAGGAGATTTAGAAATTTAATGTTGCACAACTTTTGTGCAGTAAATGTGTATGTATGTATAAGTTTTATTTTGAAGTTATTGTATTGATATAATTATAAAGGTGACCATTTCTCTATAACTAAATTAGTTTAATGAGTTGGAAGTAAAATTTACTCATAGAAGATCTAGTTTACCTTTCTGTTAACAGTTTTCACCTCTTTTCATACAGCTGAATTGTTTATATACAAAACAAGTTGCATGTTTGCTGCAAGCTGCTGTACCAGCCATTTTTGACATTATCATTGTCTGTTTTTTGTGATATTGAGCAAAATTTAGATTGAAGTGAAATTTATTATTGTGTTGCGGTATTTTTTATGTAATTTATAGATTTAACATTGTATCTTTTCGTTATTTTTCACATTTTTTATTAGTGTTTGTGAAAATAGTGCTGGACACAATGCCAAGACTAAGTAGAAATTTTGATGATGACGAAATAATGGATTTCATAGATAATTACAGCAGTGACAATGATGTGTTCCTGCCTGACAGTGACTCTGAATACAGTGGAAGTGACACAGAAGTATGAAATCCTACTGTACCTGCTCATACAGTATCAGCCAGTGATGGTGATAACGATGACTATATTGACACAAATAATGAGAATTACAAAGAAATTCTGTCACCTCAGCAACATATCCCTTGTGTCTTTCCGTTTTCAGGAAATTGCTGGACTGAAACACATGCCACCTTCTTAATTTCCTCCAGTCACTTATTTCTGTATGTGTTCAGTGGATTTATTCTTTTGTTGTGGTAACAGAATCCAACAGACCTGCCAACTAGTATATTTCTAAGCAGGCAGGCAGGCAGGCAGGGCAGTCTTTCCAAATCTCTGAAGGACTGGATTAACATCACATGGCAGAAATAAAGGGATCTCTAGCATGTATCTTGACATGGGGATTATAAGTACACTGCCCGTTACCTTTTACTGGCGCATCTCAGGCTACACCATTGTTTGACAGGTTGTTTTCAGAGGACAGATTTTCTTGCCTTCTGTGACCTTTCATCTTGTAAATTGTAAGGGATTGCTAGTCCCAACAGAAGAATGCCAGCCAAAATATCAGCCTGTTGTTGACCATTCCAACAGTGTGTTTAGGCGCCAATATACACCCACCGAACAGCTGAATGTAGATGAGAGTTGTGTGGGAACTAAGAACAGAACCTCCGCAACACAGTACCTGTCCAACAAACACCATCATCACTGGTGAATCAAGTTCTGAATGCTGTATAATTCTGTTTCTAGTTATTGTCTGGGATCCTTCACATATAAAGGTGCAATGTTCCACGAAGATAAGGCAGAGATTGCAGAGTGTTGGCACGTGCATACCATTGTAGTGAAGTTGCTACTGACAAGTAATTGTTTTAGCAATATGATGTTGTTTGTGTACCTGGACGAGAGGAAGAAATTAGGTACTGGAAAATGGTGACAGTCAACACAATAACTCGAATGGTTTTTAGCAGTTATATCCTGTGTAAACAGAACTATCAGGGCCCAGGAAAGGTGAAATCAGGACTTTTATATGCCACTGATATCAAACATGTACTTGGGTGTAGAGTGGTTGACAGTGAAGGACATTACTAATGAAGACCCTCAAGGTTTAGTAGGTCTGTGGAAACTTCAGGAGAAGAATGAGTTGCCGTACTATGTCTGCAGCACTAATGAGAAACAAAGGTCATCTAGAACTGTCTGCAACAGGTGTTCAGGGGTAGGCATGGGGATTGTTCCCTGAAGCATAACTGCTGACCTTGCAGTGTATGGATTGCAGCATTATATAAAAAATTATGTATTTCAGAAACTAATTGCAATACAGGGACCATATTTATGTCAGTATGTACAGAATTAAGTGCTTCTTCTGGTAGTTGCTCTGACCAGTGGATTCTTTAGATGAGGAAAAGTTTACTTGTCTTAAAAATTGAACTTGAGTTTTTTAAATTTTCATTTGTGATTAAATTTGGTTTGCATGTGAAATTTTAGGATTAGAACCATTGTGTATTTCCTGTGATTTTAAGAAATATTGCTCTAATGACCCTACATTTAGCTTGAGCAATTGCACAAATGCCATGGAGAGTAGTATGGGAACAAAAGGGTTATTGTTTTCCTCTCACCCTACCTAGATCTTCCGAGTAGCTTCTTTTCTTCAAGATTCCTCACCAACATACTGCATGCATTTCTCATGTGCCTCATGTATGCCACCTGCCCTGCCCATTTAATCTTGCTTGACTTGATCACCCAAATAATATTTGGCAAGAAGTGTGAATCATGAAGCTCCTTCTTCTGTAAGTTTCTCCAGCCTTCTGTTTCCTACTGCATTCTAGATATAAATTCAAAGACTTTCAGGTAATATTTCCATCAAGAGCACTTGCTGACTTTTACATATCTAACATTAAATTTATCTCAGCAAGTTTGGGGCATGTTTCTCTGGTACAGCTTAGGGTTCTTGATAGCCAGCACTGTAACAAATGCTAGGTTCATACTAATGGCATTTTGTTGGTTGCATAAATGGATATACATTACCTGTATGTGAAGTTAGAGTGTAACTAGATTATTATTTGCAACTTTTTACAGATTATTGTGTTTATTAATTTTGCTACATCATGAAGACTAAGTAACACCTCAGAGACACAACCAAAAGGACATAAAATAAATATTTTTAGTCATGCTTCTGTCTTGTAGGGCTCTACAACCTACTTTTAAGAAAACTGCTTAAGAATATTTTAAAGATAAATATATAACATATATCACTATTAAGATCTACTGTATTATACAGGATTATATAAGGCACGAGTTAGAATAGGTGTACCATCCTCCTTAGTAGTAAAATAAGACTGTATGTGATCAGTGGTGTAAGATACATAAAATAACACAGTCATGAGATTAACCAGAAATTAGCAATATAAAAAGATGATGATGATATAAATAAAATTAACTCTAATATGTGTGGTTGACATATTGCCCGCATTTGTGTAGTTACAAATACTCAGTTGCTCATTCATCGTAATGGTCTGATAACCCCCATTTAACCAAAACCATCAAACTACCAAAGAAAGGAATCTGCACAGTGTTGTGAACTCAGACACCAAAACCAAATGTGCTTTAACCTGAACACCAGGATAAGGACACTTGTGTAGTAGTTCAGGGCTGAGATGACAATTTAGTAATGCAGTCCAACACTTAATTTTATGTTGCTTTCAGTTTATCATTCAAAGTCAGAGTAATGTCCCAGGTAAAATAATGGAAAAACTAGGTAGGTGAGGAAAAGGAAGAAGGGGGAACAATTATGTACCTGACCCAGTGTACCAGCTGTATAGTAAGCTGTTAGCAACAACATGTATGGTAGTAGTGGACTCGATTATGTAAGGGATTGAAAACCACCTTGAAAGTGGATTATGTAATAATAACACTGGTCAACAAAGGTTTTGTCCCATGAGGAAAAATATTTCCTATGTATTTTTGGACACTGAATTCAAATATGTTTCCAGAATTTCTCTATCACCCACACCTTTTGCTCCAGGTTAAAGGGCTGGAATCTTCTCCGCCAGGACACTAAGGTGTGTTTTTACCATGGACGCCATGAAGAATTCAAGGGTTTCTTCTCCCAGGAAGATAGTGTCATGTGTTGCATTTACGTTTGTTCCGTTATGGAAGTTCTTGGCCATGAACATAACCCATATCAGTGGTGCTTGTTTTCCATGGGTGTTATCTAAACAAGATGAACATCGTCTTAGTATTTTTGAGCGTAAAATCCTCCGGAGAATTTATGGCCCAGTGATTGATGGCGGAAGATGGCGAATTAGAACTAACCAAGAACTCTATCAATTGTGTGGTGAGAATGACGTTGTGAAATTCTGCAAGCTTTGTAGATTGAGATGGGCAGGACATGTCATATGCCAGGATGATGATGATTTATCCAGGAGAGTCCTCCTCAGTGAACCAGGAGGAAAGCGCCCCAGAGGGAGTCCCAGGCTGCATTGGGAAGATGGGGTGAAGGAAGATGCAGCAAAGCTAGGGTGTAGAAACTGGACAGTAGTCACCCTAAACGGGGAAGGATGGAGGAAACTCTTGAAGGAGGCTGAGGCCCACCCGGGCTGTAGTGCCGTTGGAGAGAGAGAGAGAGCGAAAGAGAGTGGCACTTGTTCATTGATTCGTCAAAAGTGAGCTTGAAGTTGGTTCTACTCCACAACAGAAATAGATTCGCCTCCATTCCTTTGGCTCATGCAGCCAACATGAAGGAAAGTTATGAATGCATGAAGCTATTGTTGGGAAAGTTTAAGAATGACGAATTTAAGTGGAAGTTATGTGGTGATCTCAAGGTTGTGGCACTGTTACTCGGAATGCAACTTGGTTGCACAAAATACTGCTGTTCCCTGTGCGAGTGGGACAGCTGAGACAAGAAGAATCACTATGTAAATGAACTGTGGCCTAAACCAACATCACTGACGCTAGGGGAGAAAAATGTCGTCAGTCCTCCTCTTGTTCTTCTGGAGAAAATTTATCTGCCACCTTGGCACATAAAGCTGGCCTTCAGGAGGAACTCTGTGAAAGGTATGGATAAAACCTGCCATGGATTCCAGTATGTGAGGAATAAGTTCCCAAATGTGAGTGACGCAAAATTCAAGGAGGGTATATTAATAGGACCCAAGATTAGTGAACTGACGCAAGACAAACAGTTCGATGCAGGCCCGAATGAGACTGAAAGAAATGCATGGTTGTCATTTAAGAGGATTTGCAAGGACTTCTTAGGAAACCACAAAGCAGCGAACTATCAGGATTTTGTGCAGGACCTGTTGACTTTGTACAAAGCTATGGGATGCAATATGAGTCTGAAAATCCACTTTCTGGAGTCACACTTGGATTTTTTCCTGGGGAAAATGTCAGTGAAGTCAGTGACGAACACGGTGAAAGATTTCACCAAGATATTATGAGTATGGAAAAGCAGTACCATGGCAAGTGGACCTCAAGTATGTGGCAGACTATTGCTGGACACTGAAGGTGGATGTACCAGACGCCAAATACCGGCGAAAAGTCATATGCCTCTACATTTTAGAGGAAAGTTTCTGCCTGTTTCATGAGCATGTAAAGTACTATTTTGCACTTTGAAATTCCTCTGTATCTTTGAAACCCTGCCTGATAGAAAAATTCTGTGTACATATCTGAATTTAGCATAAAAAGTACTGCTAAGCTCATCTATTGAAGTTCGTGGGACCAAAAAAAAGTTAAATTTTGTTGACCAGTGTAATTTGTAACATGATAAATATTGAGTAAGAGTATTATTGTTATGGATTAATTGTGCACTTTCAATGGAGATACAGCCTACTAATTGGTACACTCGTGTCAACAAAAATCCATCGGCCTGAAATTTTCTAAGTCCCAAACCGGAAGTGACATGCGGTACAATTGCCATCATAATTCGAGTCGTTTTACTTTCCCCATATTTGCGCATTTGTGCCGTTTCTCTGTCCTCCGTTCATTACAATCAATCACACCGCGTATATATTAACAGAAGACGACAATACATTTGCTTAATTTGAAATTAAAACATTAA
>JGI20166J26741_11566362_pt1 | contig 11999 bp, 7 predicted proteins | sample TergutCu122P5_FD_26741 | JGI IMG/M metagenome (IMG submission 26741) | reverse complement strand
TACATTGAAGGACAGTAAAACTTCGAAACATGTATCTATTTTGTATCAGTTGTAAATAAATAGTTGCCACTATTAAAGTTCCAACCCTCGTATATAAGGTTCAGTTCAAGGTTATGCCTCAAGTTGATCTCGTCTGGCGAAAAGCTACAGTTAAACTGGAAACTCCAGAACCTAAAGAAAGAGAGTTCCCGGTAGACCTAGACGTAAATAAGAGTGTAACAATTAATAATTTAATTATATGTTGTGTGTTGGAGAGGAATGGCTCTGATAAGTGACATACTGCAGAATTTTGGTGCACATGGCGGTGAACGTTCATACTCAAGAACAAGAGGAGTATTTGTTGACTAAATGACGAATCAATTGATGTGGAATTCATGAAGTCGTAGAGACCAGTTACTTATTTAAATTATGTATCATATGCGGTTCATATGAATGGGTACATCAATAGGCTTCCAATAGGAGAACAAATTGTCAGTTTCTGCATAATTTGTAATTGTTGCCTTCAGACAAAACACCGCCACCTACCAGACAGACATACTGGCTCCGTTCCTTGTCAGTTATAATCAGAATGCACTTCATGTGAGAAAGCACGGCCTTGGCATTAAGCCAATGAAATTTATCATAATCTTTGAATAATATTCTTGTAAATAAAGCTAACTTGGTGCACAATTTTTCTTAGTATGTTTATTTCTTTTCTGTACATGTTTCGGGCGACTATGTGCCCATCATCAGGAGAAACAACTGTATTTATGCGACACTTAGTACTTGTTATCCTCTATGGTATGCAGTGTGGAATTCATTCCACACTGCATACCAGACAGTCATCCATACAGAATAACAAGCACCAAGTGTCACATAAATACAGTTGTTGCTCCCAATGATGGACACACAGTCGCCCGAAACATGTAGAGAAAAGAAATAAACATACTAAAAAAATTGTGCACCAAGTTGGCTTTATTTACAAGATTATACAGGGATGCACTGTCAAAAAAACATAAAACTTAGAATAATATTGTAAAGGAACAGCCTCTTCCACCACGTTACGTTTGATATTGTTGTAATATCTCCCTTATGTGTGAAATAAATAGATGTTGGAATATATGTGGAAATAAAATGCCAACTAGATGCAACAGAGGTTTCTATTGCAAATCTTATTGTTGCAGCATCCTGCAAACCGGACACATATCCCTCAGCCCCACACCAGAACAGCAACTTGAAAATGACAGCACGAAATACCACAGGCAGCAACCACTGCATAATACTCTTGAGCTCCTGATGATGGGCATAGTGGTGCCCGAAACATGTTGATCAAGGAATAAGATCTGCAATACAAACCTCTGTTGCATCTAGTTGGCATTTTATTTCCACATATTAACGACGATGCACGGTCAAAACCACATAAAAAATGTCTAATATTTACGATGCTCTGTTAGTCGGATAACTAAACAAGACGGAATTTGGCTATGTTTATTGAAAGTTATTTGATAAGTGTTCTAAATTCTGGCCTGGCTGCGTTTTAAGCGGAGATACGAATTCAGTATTTTGGAAGAAACAAATACTATTTTACTCTTAGTGCTAACAGTATGAATCAGTCACATTGAAAAAATGCCTGAATAAAATACATGATGAAATATGTGCGTCCCTTAAGGTACTGGAAGAAATGCGTTCTACCTACCACATTTTAAATATAATACAAATTTGGGAATGATTTAAAAGAAGGATTTTTGTGCTGTTTTAGTTTTGTAGCTTCGGGTAGAGCACTCTATGGTATTATGCTAGATGGGTACTGACAACAGGGCGACCGTACAATAAATGATAAGCTGTGCAGAATTTACATAACTTGTTTTGATATATACCAAGTTATACTGACGATAAGAACACCCTTACCCAGGACCAAGGACGGACAATGTTGCTTGTCTAAAATAAAGTAAAATTGCTGCACTAAGAAAGGTCGGCACCTTAATTTCTAGAGTCGTGCCAGGCTGTGTCGTTATGTCTCATCATCAGTAGACACAAACCGAGAAGGTGATAACAGAGTTAATTTTTAGCTGTCATATATCAAGTCTTGATTATGTCAGCAGAAATTCTTCCTGCAGAGTGTCGGGCAGATAACCTGCACTGCAGTTGGTTATGAGAAGTTGCCGCCATAGCACGGCGCCTCTGTATGTGAATAAACAGCATCGTAGTTAACAATAACGTCATTAAAATGTCACCGCCGAAGTTGCCGTAGGACTGTACGGTATCAACAGACCTGTCCCACATCCCTCGGTTTTGGGATATTTGCAGACTCTAATTCTTGGTTAAGTATAAACAATTTTATAAGATATATGATTTTTAATTTTCATAGTTGTGCCGTGCATCTTGATATTATCAAAGCCTTTTTTTTTAATTTTCACCAACGGATGCACTATATGTTTTCTTAGAGTACATTAAAATTTAAATTAAAATTCACATTAAAATTGCTCCTACATGTTTCGGTTTAACAACCATCCTCAGGAAGCTTATTATTGATCTTAGCTAAAGTTATACTTGTAATTATTAAAATAATTGGTTAAAATACGTCGTCGTGGACGTCCACGTCCACGACGACGTATTTTAACCGATTATTTTAATAGTTATAACTTTAGCTAAGATCAATAATATGCTCCCTGAGGATGGTTGTTAAACCGAAACATGTAGGAGCAATTTTAATGTGAATTTTAATTTAAACTTTAATGTACTCTAAAAAAACATATAGTGCATCCGTTGGTGAAAATAAAAAATACTTTGATATGATTCTTATATAAATATACACAAACACATTTATCTTTGCATTAATCCAAACATAAGTCCGGTGACAGCAGATGATTCTATTACAGGGCTGTACATATATTAGTGTCCCACAGTGTTGGATCTCGATAGGGCGATGTTTTCTGAAAGTCAGTACGAATTGTCTGGAGATAAAGATGGAGAGAGATGCGTGAGGATGGCAGGGAACAACCGGCCATGCAGATCTGTAGTTGCGACCATGGATACCACGAGAGCCAGTAGCGGTAGTGATATGAGACTAGTGCCTGGAAAGGGAAGTAGCGTCACGACGTTTGCAGTGTTTATATTTTGAAAATTAATGCTCTATGATGTATTCGAAACTTCAGATTTTTAAAGCGATTTATTTATTATAACAACCTACAAAATAATAATATTTCTTATACGGGTCAAACTTTTCATTCCAAGAATGGAATGGTTCTCAAGTGTTACATGTATACGGGTATCATATGACATCTTATTAAGTGTACTGAAACAAGGGATTTCTCGTTATTAATAGCTGACCAGTGGAACAAAAATTGTGCTCATGATTAGCTATGTCGCTTAATGCTTTTGTGCTGACAGTAATAAACAAATTGATACTCTGCTGCAAGTCGCATACACGCCGTCTCCTCTAGTTGTCAGTGACTTTCCGAATTTATCGGTGTAACTGTGTGTCGGTGCCAGTCACAAACGACGACAATGACGACGCATTATGCCTGTGACGTCGCAAATTAAGCGTCCAAGATCCCGGCCGATAAGTGAAATATTTTCCGAGGACACGTTCTTGGGGATCCTAGTGACTACTGATGTGTTAATTTATGGATTATTTTCTGTACATTGTACTATTGACGGTAAATATGGTTACCAGTTTTAAAAAGTGACTTGCTTAAAAACAATTATGTCTGGAATATTTCACTATGTTTATCATGAACAATCTACCAACCTGTCCTGTTCTGACTTGAGGACTCTATGAACATTGTGAAATATCGTTTGTTCTTCACATTTCTTCTTCATTTACTCATTAAGAAAGGTGTGCAGTTGAATTTTTCTTGTAATACATAGACTGTAGCAACGAAGTGACCTATCGGGTGGTGCGTACTGCATCGGAGGCCTGTGATATATATACAGACAGAACCCTTACAAGTGCAAAGTAAACATCTGCAACTCTTCATAATCTGAAACTTGATAGAAACATTTCACGCATCTTTATACAAGTGAAAAAAAAATAAGTTTCTTACTTTTTGGGAAAACTCTGACGAAACATTTTGTCGTTTTGAATAACGTGCTTCTGTTATAACAACCGCAATGTTTCTGTTGCCCCGAGAGCGCAGATGGTGTTTCCCCGTTTAGTTGTGCTGGGTGTCATGTGCTTTGTTATTCCTGCTATGGAAAATAATGTTATCCTCTTTAACATTGTAGGTTCATGCGTTTTCAATACAGGGCGCCATAATTGTGAACAAAAATGGTTCTGTCATATCTGTAATCTTTTAATTTGGAACAGTCAACATAGTGATAATCCCTAACAATGACATCTGGCGTTGTTGTAGTGGGTTTGTCTTCCATACGTTGTGGTAAGTTGCCTAGAAAACAGAAATGTAGAAAGTCATGGCCTGACAGTAGCTGTTCGGAGCCAGTGAGGTAACACAGCTGAACGATCTTCGTCTTCCTCCTGCCAATTTTTGAGTAATCTTCTCAGAGTCTCTCATTTTCACTGGTGTTTAATTTCTGTTCGTAGACTCTTACTGATGAAGTGTCCTGGTTCCGTGTACAGTCTTGATTGAACTTACTTCTTAGTATCATCAGCATAGAATGTTCTGTGGTATGTCATTGCATTGGCTCTCTCTCAAATGCTGTAGACACCATTTTCTGCCAACATCATTCTTATTATAATACTGACTTTATGATAATACACTTATTTCGTGATAGCGAATTATCCATTTATGATACACATTAAAAGACACAGTAGTTCGATAGTGTGGTCTTGTTTTGCCACTTCCTCTTGAACTAATGCTTGATGTGGAATTTTGTAAAAAACTTCTTCACATATTTGATCAATTTGAGGCACAGAATAGAAAGGCTTTATTGTTAGCTGTTGCTGTTGTTACGACTGTGGACTGTAACGAATCGCATCTATCATATTGTTGTTAATTTAAGTCGACAGTGTAATTACAAGTGGAGTACAGAAATAGGATATTCGAGTTGATATTGAGTGAAAAACAATAGATATTTTTAAGTACAAGGGAAGACAGACGACGTTTCTGAAATGGACCTCTGACACAGCACCTTACCATCGTGCATAGACTTATAGTTGAAGACACTTTTCAAGGAAAATTTAAACATTCTCTCTTTTATCAAGCTTTCAACCGTATGTCTAAAATCGCTATAGAGATATAACGAATTTCTCTGTTTCTCATTTCCAAACCTTTATTTCCAGCATTTCCACAATTTAGAAAACCCCAGTTATTTAATTTCTTGAGCATGATCGTCAGAAACTGTGAGACCTTCTGAAACCTCTTCAGCTGTCGAGACCTCCCTTGTATCCAACGTAAAAATATCCGAGAGGGGTGGATTTGGAAGAGTCAATATAGGGAGATAAATGTAGTGCAGATATAAGAGAAAATATAGTTAGCTACATGACTCATAGAGTATAAACCATGAAAAGTGCCTGGAAAGCTAGAAGAAAGCATTTGTAAGCTCCGTCGTCAATTCTGTTACCTAGGCGGTAAATGAATACCGTGTGTGACAGAAATCTCAGTTGATAATCACAGAAATAATCACTGAAAGACGAAAATTTAACAGTGAGTGTAACTGAGTGTTCGCCGCAGTAAAGTTGACTTTGACAGTGCCAACTATGGATTGTATTTTACCCTATGTGAATCGTTTTGACTTCTTACATGGAATTGCGAAATGAATGTCGTAATTGTTTGAGAAATTTGCTTAAACCCAACACTGGCATTGACACTTAACACATTCAAGTTCCTAGTAAGTTAAAAGCATCAACATTATCTTAAATTCTCTGTTTTGAAGAATCTGAAGAGAATTCCAACTGGTCGACCTGCAAAGTGATTTACAAAATGCATTAATATTTGAAGTGCAGAAAATTCATTCCCCAAAATAATCTTTTGTGCTGTAGTAAAGATTTGCACAGTTAATATCCGTAATATACTCGTGTTCCTGGCAAATGTCACCAATACAAAGAAGTAACTTGTGACTTTTAAAAGCATTTGTACTTTGCTTACTACAGATGCATTTCTATAGAATCGACAGATGCGTGGAAACATCCAACTACGAGGGTCGTTAAAGAGTATATTTGTATTGTCTTTCAACAGAATTTAGATAATTCTCTTGATTTAGTTTTTCCTCTTTGGCTGCTTCAGCGCGAAGTTCTTTGAAAGTGTGCAATAAGGGTTCCTTGAGAATAAACTCAGAAATTTGGATAAAGTTCTGGCGTATAAACTTTACAAGCAATTGAATGTTATCACCATTGAAATGCGGAAGATTTGTAGTTGCCCTCGAGTTCAAAAATCATTCCACTGGTCAACTGTCAGACTGCTCTACAACAGCTTTCAGATTAACATCAGCAGCCCAAGTTGTTAATATCTGTAGTTGTGCTATACTTCAACAAGCATACGTCTGGGCAACTACAAGACCGTTGAACATCAGCTTTCGGAATAACATCACGAGTCCAGGGTGTTGCGGTATCTCGTCTTTAAAACGGCATATGGCGACGAAGTGGTATGTCAACTGCTAAGCGTCTCGTACTTTCCCTGCGGGGCCGGAAGCAGTCATCGCCTGGAGGTGTTCTGCCCTGTGACCCAGGTTCGAGTTCCAGCAGTACGCGGCTGGTGATAGGTGGCGGCGGCTCCCGCTACGGCGGGGCCCAGTGCTCTTCTCCCGCAGGCGGAGACCACCACCATACCAGTTTCTGCAGCAACCACGAGCTAGATGAGATCGCGGTCGTGTCTACGAACGCAGACCCACTTCACGTTAAATATGGCAGTGGATCTCTTACTGCCGCCAACGGGCCGAGGCTTGTACCAGGTACATTTTTTCTCCACAAATAATCAGATGATGGAAATTATAATGTGTTTAACATTCTTTGTGTCTGGAGTTCCAGACACAATGTCCATGGAAATTTCATTCACTTGTATTTTTATGCAGTTAAACATAGGTCCACTTTCTAGGTGCTGACTTTTTCAAATTACCAAGTTAATGCACAATTTCTTTATTCTTCAACAATGTGTATGTTACACTAAGATCCTCGACATGTTTCGAGCAGCACGCTGCTCGAAACATGTCGAGGATCTTAGTGTAACATACACATTGTTGAAGAATAAAGAAATTGCGCATTAAGTTGGTAATTTTAAAAAGTCTATACTATGATGCACGGTCAGAAAAACATCAAATTTCTAGGTGTTGTTTGTTTAACATTAAAAGGGCCTTGATTTCCTAATGCAAAAAGTACACGAGACGTAAATGAGAGCGGAATGAATATTTTTTTCGACCCAAATACTTTGACGAAACCCCTTGAAAGCATTGAGTTAATCTAGATTGATGTGTTTTATGTGTAGTATCCGACATGAACACGGTGGTTAGCTCGAAACATCTTTAAGCTGCGCGAGTACTATAAGCACGTTAGCATCCGTAACCTAGCTTAAGCAGTGCCCCTCATGCACAAGACAACATGAAAGCTTTTAGTTAATGTAACTGGATGTGTTTAAATTTTACTGCCCGCTGTGAGGAGTCCGTATCTCGAAACGTTTGTAAATTCAAGGCATTAGGCTCAGGTACTAATGGTTCAGCTTTACGTGTTTTGGTAATCCGAATATCGTTCACAACATGTGCTTGGCAATAGCTGACAAATAATTCTCCCACGTACTAAAGATATTACTGAGATTTGGATTTAGTCTTATTTTGCCATATATTACCAAATTCCTTTTAGGTAGGTACTTCTTTGTGAGTTTAAATGTGCCTCTACAAAAATGATTCGTAGTTTTGTTCTCGTAGGTCGGTTATGTCTACTAAGATGACACAGACTATTGAATCATTAGAAGGAATAAAGTTGTGTGGTACATTTAAAAAAAAAATTGTGTATAGTGGCAAGTTACACGAACATAAAAATAAGAATTAGGTCCGTCTGTTCTTGCATACGTTGAATTTAAAGGGATAAAATGGACAAATAATTCGTAGTTACTTTTCTATGAAATATGAATATCCATGGTTTTGTTTACTTCCTGGGAAGTTTGGAAAATGTAACTTTCAAAGTTTTACTGGCCAACGATTGCATTCTTTTAGGTGGAATAGTGCACAGTATGAAAACGAAATGTTTGATAATAGATTGAGGGTAACCTTCTTTCTAAACATCCCTTTAAGATAATATATATATATAAACTAGACTGAAGTAACCCTTCAATCAAAAATAAATGTTGACTATTTACATAATTTATTATTCATTACAACACCTTCCTGTCTGTCTGGGCATCCTCAGGTAATACACAATATATCTAAAACATATATGAGGATATTTGCAACATACAGTTCTATAAAAAGAAATGAGATCTCATTTTTAGATCAAGAACAAACATATCTAAGAGTTTATGTTATTGATACAAATTTCGGAGCTTTGCGTATTTCAGCTGTTTTGAAGTTCTGCTTCTTACCAATTTAAGGTTATTTTATGTAAAGTAATAGATTATGGCGTAAAATTTTATGTGCTGAAGATTTTGGAGAGTAGACTAATCGTTTAAAGGTCCCCTTACTTGAGTACAAGCTGGCAGAGGGATTAGTATTATAGCTAAAGAGCAAGTTTGTAATTTGTAGGTTATGAGCTTCTTTTTATGGGGAATATGAAAACTGAAATTAAAGAATAGAATGAATAAGATGGTGATAGAGAAATTTGTTAATAATTAATTGTGAAGTACTTAATTGTTTTGAATAATCTTTGGAATTTTTATTTGTGACTTGACTGTGGTCTAGTTTTGAGTATATAGTGTCTGAAATGAAAATAATCATTTAAGTTACCAATTCAGAGTTGGAGATATAGAATTCTTTACTTCTTCTGCTAAGAAATATGAGTATAAAGGGCGCTTGGTCGAATTTTTTGAAGAGGTATACGCAGAGGGAAGGGTTTTTTTTTGGGTTATTTAGAAACCGATGGATTGCTGAATGCTGGGACAGGTTTGTGTAATTTGTTGGTCGAATATGGATAAAGATCTGAATATGGCGTTTTGGTCTGAGGTATTCTGGTCATTAAGTTGGTTTTTATCCCTTTTCATTATGTAATATTTATTGTTTTGAGATGTGAATATGTCTTGTGGTGTAAACAATTTCCTTGGTATTTTCAATGGCGTCAACGGGGTATGATTTTGTGTGAGATGTTTTTAAAATTTTTTATGGTTATTTTTGCAAAATGGATGTAAATGATCGTTAAACCGGGTCTAAAATTTCCTTCTAGTTTGTTCGATATACGGTTTTTTTTTTGCATTCGGGAAAAGTTTATCTGTTAACTTATGGGTGTAAATTTAATTGTTATGGAGTTGATTTTTATTTCTGAGTGCTTTTCTATTGAGTTGTTTGCTGTGGATGCTATTTTTTACTTGGTTTGTTTAAATAATCTAGTAATGACATTTGTCTCTTTCACGACGTACTCGTATGTAAATTTAACGTGTTTTGTTGTTTCATTTTTTCTTCCATGGCATTTGATGTTATTATTTTAGATTCGTTGTTGTGCGGAGAGATGAATTATTGTGGAGAATATTTTCATCTTTTGAAATTCCTTTATCTTTTCTGTTTTTTTAAATACTTTATCTGTGTATTTTTGTTCTGGTGGGTGACATGTGTTTGCAGGTATGATTGTCAGTAGTGGTAGGTTTCCTGTACATGATGAATTGCAGTGCTTCAATATTTCTGGATATGTTGATACCAAGAACGTTTATACTACTGTTTTCTTCGTGTTCTTATGAGAGTAATAATTTTTGGAATAATGTTGTAGAATCTTCCATGGTATTTGTTATATAAAATACGTTTTGTCATAGATTATGAGAATATCATCTATGTATCTAAAATAGATAATGAGATTTTCGCGACTTTCTCTACAGCGGCTATTTATAAAAGGCTATGAAGAACGCGCGCTTTTCGTGAATAAACGCTCGTTGACAGTCGTAATTTAAGGGGGTAATAATTTTATGTCCTTATTTTCCACGTTTATTGACCCATTTGGTTGTAATTCGGCTACGGAGATCTGTATTTAATGCCACTAAACAATTGTGAGTTTCGTGGGAATTGGTGCAGTTAAATTGCTTCTTTACGTATGGGCGTAAATTAATTTTTGCTCTATTTCATATATCGTTCGTCCAATTTGGATAAAATTCTTTGCGGACGTCCAAAATGAACGTTATGACAATATGATATTGCCTTATGCAACGGCCTAGGAATATTTGTCATACTCCAGTTATTAATTTTGAGTTGTATTTATATCGTAGTGCGTCAAAGGTTGTCAGCAGTCAGCTGCGTTTTGCTTCCTCCTAACCACACTAGAGCTCACCGCCTGCCGACCTGCCACTTGTGGCTTGCAGAATAATTTGTTACGGACAGACCCGCCGCTGGGAACAACAAAGCGATGGAATTGCCACTGTAGGATCTACAGAGAGAGAATATAATTTCTCCAAGGAATGTTAAAAAAATCGGAATTATGCGTAGAAAAATATCATGGTACTTTAACGTTTCGCGTTCTTACAGCTTTCAGTAAATCGTACGTTGGTGTTATGGGATTCGAGATCGCTTAGTCTGGTGGAGGGGTACGACGATTCGAAGGAAAATCTTGGCTTCATCTTCAGGTTCAGTGAGCCACGTTTGGAAAGCGGCTAAGACAGGACTTTGTGTGTCGCTTCCTGCCTGCGCAGGGCACCTCGTTAATTTGAGCTCTGGTTGGTCACTCCTACATTCCGTGACCCGCTTCTTCACCTCATACTTCTGTAAGGCACACCAATTTTATATTTGCGTCCCTTACATATAAAGATGGTGGTATTCACCGAAACGTGAGTACTCTTCCACAAAATGTAAAGTCTTTGTGAGATAGAGGCTTGTCAGTATCTATGGCTGTACGTGTATTTCGAAATTTCATTAATGCGTCTACAGTTCAACAGGAGGTGAAATAAAGGTATTATATGATTATATCTACAAAGTCTTCGTCATTTTGCATGTGTGTCACAAACCCTGCGGCTCTCGTACTGCAATCACATGATTGCCGATCCTACGCAAGCGGACCAATACTGACACCTCCACCGTTGTGAATGCAGAAACTTGCTTATCTACGCGTAAGTGATTTTGGCCACTTTCCAGACATTCGACAACAGCCTAGGCTCGCTAACTTCACTTACGCCTTAAGCTGGACAGTTTATTAAATTAATCCTGCTATAAAATGTTGAAGTCTGTAAAGTGAAAGGCACAACTGCTACAGCTATGTACACATTACACAATAGTCGTACGTTAAAAAAAGATAAAGAATTACGGGAAGTGTGCTGACACTGTTTTAAGGTCCCCAAATAATGCCGGTAAACAAATGACAGTGACAACTATGTATTCGATGTGGAAGTTAAGATGCTCAAGTTATATACAGTAATGAAGTTAAATAAGCTTCGCAGCTCCTATATTGATACTAAAAGACAAAACTTTCCAGTATTTACAGCGATTGTCTGCTGGAACGTCACGCAACGGTCGGTGTATTGGCAAATTGGCGTTACCACGTTAAAACTGGTATTCGACCAGAAAGGTCGACAACGGTAAGAGGTGAAACCCAGTGTGAACAAACAGGTGCCTGCACTCCACACAGCAAATATCCGGTTGTCAAGTGAATCTGATCGATTCTAAACCTTAAACAGTGACCACCTCCTACTAGTTGGAGCTGAAGGAGGACTGCTACTCCAAAACTGACGAATTCACACGTCGCAGCTTGTTGCTGTGCTTATGTAGCTACATGTCTCTCCAGAGGGATGAAACAGCACAAAGAAGACAGTCGTGTTCATCTCTGCTTAGATCTCTTTCAGTTAGGAGATACCCATATAAAACAACTTCTTTGTAAGCTGCATTCTTAACCCTTAGGCTACTAATTTCGTATATATATATATGGAGCTCCTAGTAAAGCCAGAAATGCTAAGGTCGTATATATATGGACCTACGTTTGGCAACGCTGAAACAGTCTCTTTCTATTTGCT
>JGI20166J26741_11566140_pt1 | contig 12002 bp, 9 predicted proteins | sample TergutCu122P5_FD_26741 | JGI IMG/M metagenome (IMG submission 26741) | reverse complement strand
TACGTGAACAAGAAAGGAGCTGGTACAGGGAAGGCATACATGCCCTTGCTTCGCGCTGGCATAAGGCCGTAGACTTAGATGGAGATTATGTGGAAAAATAACACGTGTAAAGGAAACATCCACTTATATTGTGCATGAGTTTCATACATTCTGATTAAATAGTTTCCGAGAAAAAAAATGTGGGGCATTACTTTCTGAGCAACCCTCGTATATTACATCCACTCACACCTAAAAGGTATTTTGCAGTGTAAATACTTAAAACTGATCTATAACAAAACATACCATCTGTTGTATCCCAATACGACCATCAAGAAGAAGTGGAAATCATGAAAAAAGAAGAGAGTTAGAATAAACAAGAAATTATTATGCAAGTTTGAGATTTTCACAGTGGTTTGAGGATTCTGGTCTTCTGGGATATCATGCTGTGTCACTGGGCAAGTGGTTTCCATTACTTTGAAGGAACATAATGGGTTTCCATCTTCTACAATTCAAGTTCCATGAAGAAGCAACAAAGCATCACATCCCAGAAGACTGGAATCTAAGGAATGAGAAGCCATTCAACAGAATTACATCTTGCATTAAAGATTTTTTAAAAGTTTACATCTGTGCCCCTGTTCATTCCACATATTCGTATGCAACTCTTGAAGGCAGTGGCAGAGGGGAAAAAAAACAGGCTGCAGCACTGGCAAAGCAGAACAGACGACTCAGCCCATTTTTATATCACTTATCTCTCTATACAAAAGAAAGGCGTAAGTGCTGTGTATAGTTGCACATTGCCACAAAAACACTACATGTATCTGTATCTATAAATGCAAGACATGTGCAACAGTGTGACCAAAACAGAAGATGAGAGTGCATTTCTTAACACACAGAAAAATATGGCACGATAACACAACAAAAGGTGACTAGCCAAAAAAATTAATATATATACAGACATCAATGTCATGGTTGTCACTGTCAGAGTCATTGTTGTCACCAATATCACCATTATTATTGCTGTTATCCATAGAATTTTATTACATACACAGTTACTACTAACATAAACTTACCAGACAAAAAGCTATAAACTATATTTTCACACCCACAGACCAAAGCCTTCCCAATAAGATGTGAAAAAATTTTATTTACATCAATTTATCCTGGTCACAATAAATGGAAATATTTACCTGAAACCAACAACACACTTGAATCTGATAAAAGCAGATAATCCAAAAGTAACTCCAAGAATTGTAAAACACACTGGGTTCTCAAAATGTGCATTATGTTGTCAACAGCTAGCACCTACAAGGCTGTATTGCCTGAACTCATATTTAAGTGAAATAACATTTTTTTTTACTTTATTTATGGCATATCCAATACATTTCAACATGACCTATTTCTACTCATCACGAATAACTATAATGCCACCCTCATAAGCAACGAGAAAACTTATGACTATTATCATATACCAACGCTTGTTACAGTTTTTCAGGAGAATTCCTTCAATTACATTCACTAGAAGTGTATTTTAACATTTACATACTGTATCTGGTACATGCATGGGCACAGAAAAAACAACAGATAAGTAACACCTTGATATGTCACAACATACACGACAGAGATGTTTCCTATTCACAGTTTGAAAGAGATTATTTTCTAATTCCCCTTTCAAATAAGATGTTATGACTCTCTAATCTCTTACCCAAACTTTCTTGTCTCTGGATTCATCATTGCAAGCTGCATTCTGCGCCTCGTTACATCTAATGGGTATGAAAAACTCTGTGCCACAGCACCTGCTAGGCCTCCACAGAGCAATTTTGCGGGCATCAGAAGAACCAGTCCACCTGAAAGTAAAACAGGATGAATAAAATAAACACAGAAATTTCTTCCCCATCCTGTATTCAGCTGTAGCAACTTCCCAGACAGTTTGCAAGCTGCTGGATGGACAGAGGTAACTTTGTATCAAAGTCTAATTGGATCCCCAGATTTAATTTCCCTAAACTTTCTTTAAGATAAAAAGTGTGGTGTTTGGAGCTGTTCAGACATGTAGGCAGTGCTGACACACTAAAAAACATGATTACATAAGCTATGGAAATCACCAGAAGGACGCCACGTTTCAGTCAAGAAACTGTCACCTTGAATTTTGTTTTTCATTTAATTATGTACCAGTGTTATGAAAATAAAAACAATGAAATACAAGACACATTTTTCAAGCATGTGTTTTCCTTACCTACATGTATAAGAAATCAAATATCTAATATTATAAGTACCTAATGTTATAAAACAAATGCAATTATTCTTATATAACAAGGTGATGTTCATATTGCATCACCACCACCACCACTACTACTACTACTACTACTACTACTACTGTTTTACTGGTTTCCACAAATTTTACTGTAGAGTTACTGCCAGAAAGTGAAAGAAATCTTTGGGTAGTGCTTTCAGTACAATACAAGCTATACATTATTACTGCCATTAACAGTTTCTCACTCTAATAAATATGTGGGCTGATTATGTGGGGTGATAAGTCACTTAACACGCCATTAGTTGCAGGAGTGATTAAATGCGCCAAATTACTCTATCAGGTCACTGTCAACTTCACATTTTGAGTTCTGGTTTTAATGTCTGCCTCATCTTCTTTACACATTTCTACACACATCTGATTGATGCTACACTTTTATGACTTTCCCAACTTGAACGGACGTTGAGCAATCCATTTACATCTACAGTTTCATCCCTAACCAGTTTTGCATTTTCCACTGTTTGTACTGAGTATGAATACCAAATGACAAATAAGCACAAAAACATGCATATTCCACTATTGCGGAAGCTGTCAATCATGAAATTGTTACAGTACGTTGCTGGGCTGTACAGTACCTGTATTTCGTGAACAACTATCACAAGTCACTTGGGGCATGTACTTCATACATATGTACTTGAGCATCTCAAAGCAGTAGAATGAAAAGCCAGCATATGGGATCATCCCACATACTGTTGGTGCAAAACCACGGTAAAGAGCTCGCAGTCCTCCTTCCTTCAAACAAACAAACAAATGTATCACACAGAAGCATCTGTTAAGCAAATATGAGATCCACATAACAGACCTGGGTTTTGTTATATCAGATATGGAGAAGCTACATAAAGTGCGGTGGCATTAATGAGATTTTGCCTGTATTTTCTACATTTTGTATAAAATTTGGTACAAAAGATTTAAACAACCATTTGAGTGACTGTGAGTTTAATAAAGATTGGCCCAGTGAAAGCCATATTTTACTTAGGGATATAAAAGCATTTCTATCTTGTGCTTACACAAATATTGTTCTACCTCAGTGACACACAGCATAAGAGATCTGAATATAATGCTGTTGAGAATTTGCAAGTTTTGTGAAAACAGACACAAGGAAGGCCACACTTTCCTTACAAGAGTAAATACATATTAACCAAGAAACTGTATGATACTCCAAAAGTAAAGAACACCTTGGTAAAGTCTACGTAATAGGTCACAAAATACATCACTTGACGATACATTTTAGGATTACTCCCAGCTTCTAGTTTTCTGTCACCTTGAATTCTTAATTATCACAAACCAATAACACACTGTTCCCTCAACAGTTGTGTTATGATGCCCTTGGTAGCAAACCATATATTCAAAACATGTCAGGTGTAAAGAAAAAAAAAATTAAAATTGTGTTGGAACTCACGTATTTTTAAGTTGAGAGTATATTTGAGTATTTATATAGTTACCTTATTAATCACACAGACTACTTTCCAACTGTTTTTATCAGTCTCCTGCACTCATGATATAGCTCTTAGAGTGCAAACACATTAATGAGAAGACCAATTATATTAAGCAGAAAAGTTCTTTCAAATTTCTTTCAAATCATCACACAACCCAAAAACAAACTTCAGCACTGCCACTTCAGTAATCTGCATGATACCAGAATCAAAACAGACAAAATTAACATGAACCCTTAAAAGATTTATCATCATAATATTGAACTAAATGAAAACTAAAAATCTAATAAACATACCTCCTTGAATATACATAATGCAGTGTGGACTATACCAGTATACATATGTTCTCCTGTTACTTGGAATGCCAAGCGAGCCCGAATGGTATCCAGAGGGTATGTAAGTGTTACAGCAGTCACACCAGCACCTGAACCTGCCAGAAACTTTCCTATATGTGAGTTGCTTCCCAGGAAGGATGCCAGCATCTACACATACAAGAACAGACTAAAAATAAATACAAATATCCTTTTACAATTATGGCTAACTATCCTAAATTGAATAGAATTTAAAAGATGTCAGTGAACTAGAGATAAAACCACCTCTACTTTACAACAAAATAACACACTGTTCACCTAAATTGAACACAAACCATAATCCGCTGCCAAACGTGTGGTTGCATTCCCACCTGTGCCTTGTGTGTGCATTCTAATTTACGTATAAATACAAACTGCTCAATTTTCTGAGACCCCACAACAAATCACCCAATTATGAGACTCCCAGAGGTAACGAAACAATCTTTTACCTTCTTATACAATTCAAATGCTGTAAACTGTGTGGCGGCATATGGGAATATCCTCACCATCTGTGCTCCATTGCCTTTATACAATGCGAAGAATGTCTCCTTGTGAACAATGTGTCGTAGACCAGACAACACACCTAATGGACAGATTGCCAGAACTAATAAACTAAACAGTATGGAAGTTCTGTTGACCAGATATGGTCTCAAATTTCCAAAGAAATTCCAAATACCAAGTTTCATTAAAATCTGTTTACATACATACAGAATGATTATACATGTAAGATCATCCAGATTTTCTTAGTAACAAAATATGTATACAAATTCAAATTAGTTGCAATAAAACACAGAACTGAAAAATACTTTAAGAAATTTGGTGTAATATAAATTTTTCACTAAATTGCTATACCTGTTTTTGTAATGAAGCATCAAGATTTATGCTGGAGTACAAGCATTCAATGTATGGAAAGTATTCATCTATTCTGCATCCATTGAACGCTTTGATTTTTTTAGCTTGGTATCTTTAAACCAATTGAACCTTTTACACATATAATTATTACACACATGAAGTAATATTACCTTGTTGATACAACAAAAGGGTGCATTGGCACCTTCTTCCCATAAAATAAGCAAATAAAAAACTACTTTTTACTGAAAAAAAGGAGATAACATAAGGTGAAATAAGTAAAAAATTTGAATTTATTAATTTTCAGTTGCTGTGGAAGAGAAGGGAAGCTTAACTACATGTCATGACCTCAAGTCAGGTATTATACTCACATTTTCCAGGAAGGATATAAACCATGAAAAATCTGTCAAGGCATAACCCTAATTTTCCTGCTAAAATTTGTCTCCATTGTACAACTGTCTCTTCACCCTCAGCTCACATCTCGCAGAGTACGCAACTGACTGAATATGGTAATATGTTACAATACACATATGCTACTCCACAAACTTCCTTCATCAGTCATTTACTTATTCTGCAAGCAAACTAAACACAGCCCTCATCTAGTGAAGTTCTGTCATCTGGCATTGCTATGTTGCACTGTATGTCCAATGCTCAAATATTTCTTCAGCTTCAGTACACACCTCACAAAGAACAAGCCTGACAGCCATGGCTACTACTCACTCTTTGGGTATTATATGGTAGATGATCACCACCACCACCACCACCACCACCATCATCATCATCATAATCATAATCATCATCATCATCATCATCCACGTTCCTTACTTCACAGCAGTTTAGCTGGTTCTCAAAGGAATACAGATCTCACCGACCAAGCACCTCTTATTCACTGTTCTACCATAAACTTTCTGCTTATACAGCATGAATTAAGTATTACTGCTTTCTGAATTTGGGTATACACACTAGGGTGAGGGTTAAATAGTCCTAAACGTTTGTTAAACTTGTTTGGAATAATACCCATTGTGGACAGTACTAATGGAAGTATATAGGCTGTTTTCAGTTGACACAATCTTGTAAGCTCTTCTTTCAAGTCTGTGTACATCTGGAGCTTTTCAGTAATAGTGCTGTTGAGGTTGTGGCGGTTAGGAATTGCCACATCTATTAAGTATGTATGTATGTATTATTATTATTATTATTATTATATTAACAGTAGTAGTAGTAGTAGTTTGTAAGATTCATAAACGATATCCATACAGGATACCAAGTGTCACAAATACCAAGCATGAACAAAATCCAACTACTTAGATGCAAGATGAGTTTTTGGTCTCAAAACAATTAAAATATATTATAATCTATTATAATCCTACTATTACCACAACTTTTCTGTACTGCATGTGAGAAAATAAAAATAACCTAAATGTTTGTAGTGCCTGTTGTGGGCTTGAAGCAGGATTTTTATTCTATCCAGAGGTGCTACTGCAGTCTTGGAGCACATCCCAGCGACTCCTGGAAACAAATAAATATATTCAATCAAACTTTTCAAATATGCAAAATGCTGTTATGAGATACAAATTCAAAAACATGTTTTAAGACACGGCATTACTAATGTCTTTCAATTCAATGTCACACACAAGTAAAATTTAAAATTCCGAACTACTAAATACCAGAGCAGTAAATGATAATTCAATGCCACTTTTTTGATAAATTAATGAACTCAGCTACTGATAAGAAACTAAATGTTCTGGTCAAGTGGTCACTACTCATGCTCCATATATGGGCTCAACGAAATGTTCTGGTCAAGTGGTCACTACACATGCTCCACATATGGGTTAAAAGCATATCAAGATAGACTATGTTTCAGCCCAAGCAATGCTACAAGATTCTGCACAATTATCAGTAAACAATGGTGGAATGAAACCTATCTATAATGTATATTGGTACTGTCTACAGTGTGTTCAAAAATGTGCACAACAGTTTTAAGTGCATGCCACTAAGGAACAACTTATGGGAAGAGTACAAGGTGGTACCACCGGACATAAGATTGTCAGGAGCACAGCCAGGAGTATGCAGCCAAGTAAACACGATGCAAGATGGTGTATAGTGAAGTGGAGAATGTGTTGTCAAAATATTTTATCAAACCAATAGTTCTGTTACAATGAAAAGTAGTTATCAAAAATTTCAACATTAAACAGGCAACAGCAACATCTGCAATCAGCTGTCTGGTATACACCATTTGTTAGCATCTGGCCTGTCAAAAGACTGTACAACTGAACTGCTCCCAGACCTATTTTTGAGAATTTCATTATTCAAAAACTAATAAATAACCTACACAAAAGTCTGAATGAAGTGGTGGTGTCTGCAATAAGAAAAAAAGTATGGGGGAAGGCATAGATCAGCAGGCACACAGGATAATGCTGTTCATGAACATGCAGCACTGTTTCAGAGCCTGAGAAAATTCAGTGACACAATGTTCTCAGTCATCCAGTATCAAAAGAAGATAAACACACACCAACATCTGTTGGAATATTAGCTTGTATCTTCACAAAGATAAAGGATTACAGATGCTCAATACAACCTACACAAAGCAAAGACATGATTTCTGTTGGGAGTTCACACAGTCTGTACAGCAGTACTCTGCCACCTCAAAATGCCTGTGGTTCAAAGATGAAGCCCATTTGCAGCTTGGTGAGTTTGTAAACAAGCAAAACACAAGATTTTGGCCATATGAAAATCTAAGCAGCGGGGTACAGACTGCCTGCAAATGAACCGTGTGGTGTGAATCAGCAAGCAAGGAATTAATGGACTGATCATTGGGACAGCACTGTAAGAAGCCTGTAAAAATGGCAGCTAGAGCACAAAGAGTCATTCCAGTCATCCCGGGGGGGGGGGACAAGTGCACAAAACATTTTTACAGCAGGACGGTGCAAACCTAAATAGAGCAAATGTAGTCTTGCATACTCTCCATGATGTGTTTGGCAGTCATGTCCTCCCAAATCAATTTCCAGAGTGATCTGGGTGTGTGTGCTCCTAGCCATTGTATTCCCTACATACAAATCCCTGAAATTATGTATATATCATACTGAACTACACAGTGTTCGAAAGTTATAAGCGGAAACTGAAGCTGTTGCTGAAGAGATAATAGGTGGCACAGATGACAAATTTGTGGTTCATTTTGAGCAGGTCCATGGGGTGAATGGGTCTCATAATGAACATGTGTTAAAATTAAGATCACATGCACACCCAGTCCCCATAAAAGTGGGCTGTCATTAATGTACAGTATGCTTCTGTAACCTAGAAAAACACAAACATACCACACATAGAAAGTGTGTTTCCTGAATATCTGGCATGTTTCATGTAACTTGTCATTTTTACTGAACTTGAAATAACAAGCCAACTTTTTGTAAAATGATTCAGTATTAAATGTAACACAGATCTATTCAGTAGTTCTCATGTTATGTTCAAACAGATGGACCAACAGAACAATAATAGGAATGCACACATGCCCACAAAGAATGATACTGTTTCAGATCAGGCTTTGGTGCACCCACTACTTCAAACTGGAGTGGGAATCACAGCTGTGCATTAATGAAATTATACAAATATTACCTTTATTTCATAGTTTTCCTGTCTACATATATGCAAGAACTGGGGCAGTAAATATGAACAATAAATTGTGATCTACACTATTTTGAGGTAAAACAAAAATTATCTAGAATTATAATTCTGTGAAAAGGAGCACTAAAATTCCCAAAATTCCAACAGCATCAAAACACAGCAATACTCAGTAGCTCAGGTTCAATCCCCAGCATATGCATTTCACATGTTTCTTTTCATATGGGAGTCAAGAATGCTGAGGATCATCAAGTCTTCTACCCAGTACATACCAAGTGGTACTCATCCACATATATCGGCAGCCTAAGCTTTCAGCAGACTACTCATTTCCATCCAGTCTTTGAGGTCAAGAATGCATGCATCCACTAAATGCTTCAAGGTATGATGGTTAGGTACAGCTTTCACTTTAATACTCACACAAGCACAGCACTCTATCTACTTTTGGAAAGTCTCTACAACTCCCATAATCACACAACAGATTATGTGCTGATTATTACATGTACTTTTGTTAAGCTGCTTTTTCTCAGCCTTCATAAACATAACCTGCACAGCGGTCCAAAGGTAATTCAGTTTCAAAGACAATCTCTCTGGTATGGACTAGTCATTATACACATGCCTTTCACTACGGATTATTTATGAAATTACAGCAGCAATGGTTCAAGGCTCAAATTGGTCTTAGAATTTGTTAATATCATGCAAGGCCTGACTTTCAGTGACTGAAAAAGTTGGCTAAGGAGACAACAATTCAGAGTTTAAATTAGGAGATCACCAGCCTGAACCTTGACTGGGCTAGCTAACCAGAGTGAAGGTTTCTATGACTTACTCAGTCCCTATAGGCAAATACTGGGACCACATCTCAAACAAGACTACAGTCACTGGTCACTGCCTTCAACATTATTTTAAACTCAGTAATCCTCCTACCAATTGATCCTATATAGTCTGAACTACTGACAGCATTGGTAAACAGACCATAAATACATAAGTACCAACCCAATACATTTTGGCAAACATACTGTTTCATTACACTGGTGCTATTCATTACAAATATGATTCTTGAACATTTATTTTTCAGAATATACAACCACACTGTATTTTGCATATATAGCTACAACAGTTGATAAATCAGGACCCTGGTGAGCATGAAGAACCTAAATGACAGCGGAGGGAGAGGGGCATATGGAATTCATTTTTATTTAAAAAAAAAATAAGAACTCCCCATATTCTATATGTAATATTTTGGAAATATGACAAACAAAACCAAGTACTTTTTATAACATCCAAAGAAACTCTGGGGAACTTTTCTGACATCCTTAATAAGTCTTGATGTGAACAGACATCTCAGTAGTATTCATTTTCACCCCTAGCATGTTGAATCACCTCTGGAGTGTCTGTCACTACAGCAATGTACATTCTCTCGCATACATGATGTAAATTGTGGTCTTCTCTTCACAGACAGTGTTTCACACATATCCCAGCATGAAAAGATCTGGACTTAATGGAGTTGAGATTATTGGTCCACTTCTCTTAACCCATCAGACTGAAAGCTTTGTGCTTTAGGTAACATCTCACAAACCCCATGACTATATGTGTCAAAGGAATAAGATATTCAGTTTCATAATATGGGAGTACTTTGTTGATAACTATGTATATATAAATAAAAAATCCTTATATCTCTTATACTTTCAAAGTCACATGAAATGAGTGCAGTAAAAAATAATGCCCATGAAATTAAGTTCCAATATTAGATGATAATATTAAAACGTAACAGTCAAGACAAGTGTTTTTAAAAGAAAGCAATGCAAAGAACCTGGCACTAGCTGAGTAGAAAAATGACATTTAATGCACTCCAAGACACTTCATGACAAGGAAATGGGAGGCACAAAGTTTCACTTCCACCCTACATTATCTTTCTCCATTAACATCAGCCTGCATATATTTAGCAGGTTCATTATTAGATACTGAAGGGCACTAAGAAGCCATCATTAATGCCCCCCTGCCAAAACCATTAGCATCAGCTCGCCATCATTAAGGATATGAAAGAAGACACCTGGGTGCTTCAAGGCCTGCGCTGGGATGGTGAACTTCACCACTACTGGTTTCAGGAAGTACTTTTAAAACAATGTCCTCCAAATATCACTGAAGGGTAGGCCTACCTCAAAGCAAGGTCCCATACCTTTGGCAAGAATGACTTCATATCCCCTGCCATGAGTACAAACTAAATATGGCTACAAACTCTATTCATCCAGGCTTTGGAGGACCACAGATTGAAAGCATGCACATGCCTTACCTGTAGTGACCCACTTTTATTATGTGTGGTAACTCATGAGCAAGCAACTACCATCCTAACAAAACATGCACATCAGATCAACAGTGCTATGCCTTACTCCAAGATATCTACATGAGTGTACACAAAATGAGACCCAAATCTTGCAGAAGATGCATACAGGATGCATTTGATCTTCACTTCTGAATTCTTCTTAGAGAATCTGAGTTTGCAATAGCAGTATGCAATGAAGAATATGCAAGAGCACTGTGCAGACAAAACAAATCTATGGTGGTGAGGCACAACCTGATGATTCTAGAAGGCCCATACTACTAATAAAGACAGGCCTGGAAGAGGAAGAAAGTTCATCTGTAGTGAGTGACACGTAGCATAATGTGTAACGGTAACATTAAGTTTCATGGACGGTCAGCATGCAGAGGAGACAAGCAAAGCAAAATATAGAGATGAGTAAAACATGTTAGAGATGGAAGATAAAAATAGCAGTAAGAATAATGTGGGTGAGGGAGTTAAGAAAGACACTTGGGAGCCTTCCTGCACCTCTTTTGGCACTTGAACCATTACACTTCACTGGAGGGGAAAGGAGAGCTAAAAAGTATCAGCTAACCTTGAGTTCTGACAGCAGGGGGGCTCTCCTTGCTAACCTTTACCATAATGATGACCACAAGTGAGATAACAAAGAAGAAAACCTGTAATTGCCTTATTGTCTTTATACAACACTGCTCCCACATTAGAAAACTTCACTTACTGAACAAAGAAGATGTAACAGAGAGATTTCAAAACTCTTAACACACACATATGTAAAATACCATAACCCATACAATCTTTGACAACAAGCAAATATGTTGAACAATATGGCAGCACGCTTCAAAGCAAACCAAAGCTTCTGTATAAACTGAATCTATTGTTATACTCTTGTCAAAAATTTGGGGTAGTGAACATAAAGTCCTCTGATCACGGTCAGAGCTGCATCAACTTATTAAGCGAACAGTATGTTTCTGTTCTGCATAACAGAAACTGCATTGAAACATAGATTAAAAAGCACATATACTGTGAGTGTTTCTGGTTGTAGCCCCAGCTGTCACTTACAGTTTACTAACTATGGCTATAGTCTGAATCTCATCTAATACAAACCCTGAGAGAGAGAGAGAGAGAGAGAGAGAGAGAGAGAGAGAGAGAGAGAGAGAGAGAGA
>JGI20166J26741_11566029_pt1 | contig 12002 bp, 12 predicted proteins | sample TergutCu122P5_FD_26741 | JGI IMG/M metagenome (IMG submission 26741) | reverse complement strand
GGCAGGGAGCAACTTTATTCACAAAGTGAATTACCGTTAGTGCTTTTGTCACTTTTCAGGCCTGGAATTGATGCAACTACCTGTAAGAGCAGGGGGCTTGTCCTCTCAAGGACGGAGAGGGGACAGAATTCTCAAAATAACCTACCTCTTTAAAAATTATATCCGAACCGACGATTAACAATGTTGTTATATCCGAGGTAGGTGCTCTTATGTATGTCGTACTAAGCAAGGCAGAACAACACGTGCCTCAGGGGAAATTAGTTGGTACCACGGAATGTCTAATGCTAAAGTCGAGGCGTCGCATAAACCGAGGTTCAACTGTACTGCGCAACTTACGATCGGGTGTACGCACAGAATCATACGCGTCTTCATATAGACCAGTTATTTAACCCCGATTTCACTTAAATTAGTATGGTCTATTTTTCGTATACTTGGCCCCACATATTTAACGAAAACCTGTTCCAAGGATCTAGAATGCCACGCGCAGGTCTGTTAACTATCGCTCCATGCAAGGATGCGAAAGCGCTTTTAAAAAATGCGAAACTTCCCCTCATTACAGGCCTTCACAGCGTGTTGCGTAGCCACAGGGGCAACTTGCCACAGCCATTAATGGAAAAAAGTTTCAAAACTTTTAGAACTGTTCTTGCCGATTACGTTATTTCTCTGCGTACACCAACAACTCATGCACCGGCGAAGGGGGGGGGGGTGACGGTAATGGGATAAATCCAAATCCTCACTTATAAACGAGGTTCGTGGATCAGTACTCACCTCTCTGTTCAATCTGGACACCCCGCCCACAAGCCTTATGTGCTCTTACTAGAATAGTCAGTTTCTCCATTTTGCTTACCGACGCCAAGTTGCGCATACTTTCTCCTGTACAAAAAAAAACTGTGGCCGAAAACTTTGTTCTCCTACATAACGCACCCTCTTCTCGCCCACTTTTCCTCCTTCAAAAAAAGAGGGGGGGGGGGCAACCACGAGATCAGTAAGTCTGCGTGTCCCCCGTTTCAACTGAAGAATCACGTGGCTGATTTTTACTAAATTCTGAACTAGCGTTGATATACACCACCGGAACGCCAATTTCCTAGATAGGTACTAACAAAGTTGCAGATACATTAACGTCCAAGACGTTAGTGACATTTTACACAATCCGGAATTGATGCATGGTAAATTTATCCGGGAAGAATATATGAATTATCTGACGGAAATATTTTTGTACAATGTAAAACAAGGGTGCAACTGCGCGAAATTTTTTATTGGCTTTCATTCGACCGTTAAATGACGAAGGGCTGGAGCTGTGCAAGCGAAATTTGTGATAAACCGCATTATTACATATGACATATTGTCTCAAGTCACTATTTATAAGCATGGGAATAGTTCTAAACTGAAGTTATACCAAATTTAGTGCATACAGATTCGGTAACTAATAAAATATCACAACACAATGATATGTCTTTAATTTGTATTAAAAATAAAAGTGTATGTCGCCATATATTTCATTGCCGTTGCTGCCAAAGGAAGCATCGCAGAACTCCTTTACTTCATTGTGAATGCAAAAGAAGCTACAGAACAGAGCTAGGTAGGTACGTACTGCAGCGAGAATCGAAATACGCATTTTTAAATACAAGGCGTGCCCGAAAAGTAAAGATACATCACGTGTAAGCCGGTAGGGAAATTTTTATGCTTATTATGGCAACACTGCCGTCGACCATGATCCTCTACCTGTGCGCCGTGCTCGTTTGACAATGTTAGAACTGGCTTTGAGTGAGACGTGTTTGAAAACGCAGCGCCGATCCAAAGTCCCGCCAAATGCGATGTGCGTTCCGTCATACGATTTCTCAACGCAATAGGTGAACGTCCAGCGGAAATTCACAAACAAATTGTTGCTGTTTATGGTAACGTTATGAATCGGCAAAATGTGACGAAGTGGCGCCGTGAATTCTCCGAAAGACTGATGTTCACGACGACGATGATGAGGTGCAAGAAGACATGACATGGTTCAAAGGGCTGGCGGCAGACTTCTATGACTAGGGGATACAGAAGCTGGTTCCAATACTTAATGTTTGGACAATACCGGCGACTATGTTGAAAAATAAAGTTATGTACAGACAATTCATTCAGAGTAAATTAAAAATGTTGTACATGTTTAATGCCTTTGTATCTTTACTTTCCGGACACGCCTCGAATTTATGTCCAATCGAAGCAGACTTCTAACAAACAGCGGCACTATCTTGAAATTGGCGGGCCCCCACTCTCTCCACACATCCCGTTTCGGGGCACGCTCCACATATTAAACAAGGGTAATCGCGTAATAAGGCGCTAGGTACGTGACTTGTATGCATTAAATCCTAAAGTTTGCCACAAACAATATGAAGTCCATTCGAAACCGCTCCAGGAAAGTGTGAACCCGCACATGCATGATACTTACCTGACATGAGTATGGAACTACAGGCATCCATCAGCTGACACAAAAGTAGAACTGACAGAAAGATCAACAAGGTATGGTGTCGAAGTGACCGACGTTTTCAGAAAGGCAGAAGTCTTAATTTCGCTAACCCTTTAAAGACGGAAGGGAAGGTGCTCTCCTATCCGATGCTCCCTGATTTCCGAAAGAGCAATGCTGTTTGGAAGGTTCCCAGGTTTCGCCCGTTTGTCCTTCTGGTAAGAGCAGGACGTAGATGAAGATGAATGAAGTGCATCGGTGGAATGTTATTGCAAACGGAAAACCGATTTAAGACGGGAAGTTAACTTTATCCAAAGATTCAATTCGTACCGCAATGTAAACACTCCGTCTCGGTTGCAAAATCCACCCAGTGAAGGCTGTATAGGAAAGTAAGAGATGTTTGTCCTGCGATGCACACAAAACACAGAAATACACCGGGTGCGCTGAATGTACAGTTTCATAATGTTACCACTGAGCTTTAGAGGGGGTATAATATGGTCCCCCTTAAATGTGGACCCCATTTCAATATAACTGCCTGCTTATATGGAGGATAAACACAAGTGTGGCGCACTTACGCACCGTTCAAATTATTCGCAACGCTGAAAATAAAAATGACCAGGATCCATGCCTTCCATGAATGGCAATACGGCTGCCAAAACTTCACATCTCGAACTGCCCAAGAACTCTTAATGGACATCCCCCATACTGATGTTCACAAAATATGTTAATTTTTTTAATGCCTTCCATACCATTGTGTTGGAAAAATTAACTTATTAGTAACCGACAAACACAACACATATAAGTTCCAACTGTGAAGCGACTTAACATAATATTTTATTCATTACATTTTACTTACCATTTTAATCCAATAATTCTAACGTAGCAGTCATTTCACTAATAATGTAAAACCCAATGGGATCCCATTGCGTTCCGACATACCCTGTTATATGTGATATGCTTTAGCTCTCACGGACCTGATAATGGTCTAAAGTTGACCGAAACATGTTGTCCTATTAATTTTATAGAAGACATCCTGTAATTAGGACTTATATTTGTGTTTGACGGTTACTAATACGTTAAAATATGTTCAATTGCACCTGGGAATCAAAGTGGCAAACGAATTCTATTGTATAATACCACATTTAATTTCGGCCATATATGTGAAACAATTTATGGTGTATACTGAGAAGTCCAATTATGGCCTTGCATGAACAGTTTATGATGAATCAATACGGGTACATGTCGAACTTGTGGATAACCTTCAGTCAGTCGGCAATGGCCGACATGTAAAACAGAAAACTGTCCTACAGCTTATAAGCCGATACTTGGGCATGGACAAGCATACCTCCCCATACGGCGTTATTTTGAACAGGTAGGAAACGCCTAAACTTTAGGGTCAATTGATTTTAACGGTTAATTTGCGACTTCGAACATTTTCTCCCCGAACAAACTACAGAATCGGAAATTTTAAATAACTACAGTTACCACGAAACACCCTTTTCTAGACATGCGTTTGCCGGTGATCTAACAACAGAAAACGTCAAAGGTTGAAGCACATACCGCAGATATGCATGTGCCACTTGACAATACAAAACGCAGCTGTTCACGATAAACCCACCGGACGCAAAAAAGCGATGAGTACTGGTAAGACAACAACTCCAATGAATATAGGGACCTTTCGTCCATCGCGGGGGTTAGGGCAGTTATAGCGGCGCGTTGAACAAAACCGCTTTGCTCTTGTGGGGGGAAAAGGGTTACGTGAACGCGGACATTCATCGATTCCCCCACTCCCCATCTTCCAGCCCTGTAAATACACACATTTTTGGTCAGTCGACATTTACAAAGTATTTGGGTAGCTGATGCTGCCAGCTTCCATGGCGGTTGAGTCAGTAGCCGATTGCGTTTATCTGGGTGCATATCAACTTTCAGCGTTCGAGAATTTTTCCCTCCGCATACTCAAAAATATTTTCAACGGGGTAACCAGAATGACGTTGGGCAAGAGGTACCTGTAACACGTGTTTACACTACCCTGACTTTCAACAATCTGAATTCACAAATCAGAACGGCATTTCCACATACAGTTACAGCTAAAGCGACGGTTGCTTCGTCCCCCGGCATACGCTGTCTTCTGCACCATTAGGAATGGTACTTTGCGGTTCGTGACTGAAGCAACTTACAGCAACCAGGGTCTGGCTTCTCGGAATTAATATGACGCCGTCATAACACAAAGCTCAGGCAAAACCCATCCCTTTTCCCTTGCACATACGATCGTCAATGGGTACTTGTACAGACGTACAGAGTTCATAACACACAACTAAAACTTTTTCACAGAACTCCGGTAGTTACCGTCAACAGATGAATACAGTGATTCTATTTACACCACTTCTGATTAACCTCTCTTTTACCCGCAATTCGTAAATTCAATTCATCAGCCGATGCAGAGTAACTAACTCTACATTAGCACTTACTGGAAAAAGAAGAAAACTATCAACAATACAGTTTCCCAAATCGCATAATTACGAAGTGCGCGAAAAAATTCTACATAACAAACGCCTAGCAAGGCAATTCCACCAGAAGCCAATTATCGTGAAAATTCAATTCAGCACTCTCATATTTGCGGCCAAATTATAATTGGTCGCTTCAAAACTTAAAACTGGGGTTCAATGAATATGAAACTCCATTCCCACAATCAGTACTTGTAATCCAATTTTGTTCAAGTTACACTAATTGGTAGCACCGACACATTGCAACAGGCCCACTCACTTTCTGCTTCACTATTTGTTAACATTTAAAACTTGAAATAGTGAACATCCTTTAGAGAGAGCAAAAACCTTAGAAGTTCCAAATGTTTCAACACAAGCAAGAATAAATATATTCCTCTTAAAACACACACATACTGTTCTAGAAAACATGCAATTACAACAGATAAAACAAAAAGACACAAAGAGGAAATCCCTGAACTAAACATGAAAAAAATAATGTACTATAAAATAAAATATTATCAAAACTTTTTACAGTAAGATACTACATCTTACAGTTAACATTAAATGTTTAACTAGACTTACCACTGTCTGAACGCTCAACTCCATTTTTCCCTTTTATATCTGACTGAGTACTGGACGGTTCTAGCTTTTCTTTTTCATCGACATCTTTTAACAATTTATCGACTTCAGAATCACTCAACCCAAACTGTTCACAGTCATCAACGAAATCCACGGCCACAGACTGAACATTATCCTTTTCTTCACACACAGACTCATGTGAAATTCCATTTGTAGACCCTACGCTCTTCAATTCAGTATTCTCATCTGACGAATTCAAATTCAGTTTCTCCCACTTACGTGGTATAGTCACTTTTTTTACAGTCATATCAAATGACACAGATTTAGCTACTTCAAATACTTTTTTAGCTGGAACAGACTTTTGTGATGCACCATTTACGGCTTCAGGCTTTCTTAGTTGCCTGTTTGGAAAATCATTTGATGGAAAAGGATGAGCAGTTTTGCTGTCTTTATTTTCCTTCATCATGCAGTCCCCCTTGATCTTCGACATGTGACGAGAAGTGTTTAAATGGGACACTTCATGTGGAAGCTCTTTAATAAGAATACTCTCTACTGGTAATTCAATTAAATCTACAGAATCTATCGATTTCATGTTATTCTAGAGTCAACTGGTAAACTCTCATGTTGTATGGGTTGATCAATCACATATCTGAAAACAATAAAGCAAATATTAACATAACAAACGTACACGCGCGGTTTAAATCTTCAACACAACAAAACACTGTACAATTCCTGAAACATAAAACAGTATGTAACTAAAGTTGTTGACGATGATTTACTTAAAACGCTGTTGCTTGGACTACACACTACGTCAAATGCTAGGAAAATGAATGATGAATGGGCTTCATATGGAAGTGGTTATAACCTCTCAGGGCACTGTCCCGGATGTGCCCGGAAGACCGTGGGCAAGCACGAAAACTCCCACCAGGCCAGCCATCACCGTTGCGACTGCGACCGGGAACCTCCCCAGCACACGTCAGAACCTTTTGACCCAACAAGTTCGTGTTAATAATCTCATCATCGTCGTCGTTAATACCGCTGAACAGGCAAAGTTCGGAAACACCACATCCACGATTCTGCGAATGCGTATGTGACCATCGTCCTCCCCCCCATCCTTCTTGACAAGTATCCAAGATGGCGGCTGAACTCTCAACACGTAGTCTCCCCCTGTTCTCCAGAACAGCTCGACCCATGCGAGAAATTATAAATACCTTACGATACGATTAGAAACAAAGCCCACAGAAACCACACAGCAACTGATGCTTTACAAAGAATCGACATTCCAAAATCATAATGTCACATTACACATCAGGATGTAGAATTTGTCAGACGGGCTTCAAACTACTGATGTTCAAAACTTGACATAATAACATCATATAGACATATATACAGGGTGTCCACTAATCTCAACACAAATGGGGCGCTCAACAAAATACAAATTAGGGAACTACCCACAATTCCACAACACAATGCGTGAACACCGATCAAGGAAGTTTCAAACACAACATGGCAACGTTGCCTACGTTCCCACTTTCAGGTCGGTGCAGTAGTTGCGCCTGGTGTAACGAACAGAATGTTCTGAGCAGGATCAAATAAACCAACATGGCGCCAGAAATACAACGCTGAGGGGTCGCCTTCGATTTCCCCCCACATGTAATTTAAATTGGCAATATTACATAAACAAACCAACATCGCGTTTGAAACCAAATTTAAACTGCTTCTCCTCGAGTTTCACCCAAACATGATTTAACCAGACAATATAACCTATTACAGCTAAGTTTGCCATTTGTAACTACAATTCCATCAAACCAAGTCGAACATCATGAACAGCACGCACGGCGTTTCGCGGTGTGCTTGGTGTGTCTTTCTATCCTAATGCGGAGCAGTTATGTAACATTTAACGCGATCCCTTTGTATACAAGTCGACACTACAAGCGTTCACAGTGTATTGTGTTGCCTGCCGTGCTGCATTCAGTAACTACTTACTGAAAATTTTATCTTTTAGGATGTTAGGCCGTGTAGTTGGGTGCAAAGTTCTAACGTTTCGGAGAAACCTACTTCCTCAAGACGGTAACAGCAGGTTCCTTCTTACCTGACTACAAGTCCGAAACGTAGTATAAAATCAAATAATAATAAAATACGAAAAAAACATGTCACAAACTAACACTACAATGAAAACTGATACAGTAGCTATAATATAAAATCAATGCAACTTGCTATCTGGCAACTCGTGTTTTTTGAAGAAGAAAAATTAACTGCAAGTCGGGCGTCAGTGTGATACAGACACATGGCCAAGCTAAGGAGGCTGCGGCTTCAAAATCTTTGTGAATACAAGCTATATCAAGATATGAGATGATGGGTTCCTCCTACATCGGTGTTGAAAACTTTTAAGTATACTGGGATGATGATGTATCGACCGGTAAAGTTACCGGCGTTTCCATGAATCTTGCTACGGCCATCCTCTGGGTCCAAGAAGAATGGGCCACTTGGATCCTGAACATTGTGGCAGCAAGCTTCTCTGAAACGCCCATAATTACTGACCAATTGGCACAGACTCATGTACCTGCAGTCTTCACTTTGGGAGCACATGCCTTATATACTCTCTAAACGACATGCAAAATACGACCTATTTGCTGCATCAAATAGGACGCAGGCGCCATATGCATTCTGCGCAGCCACATACAAGGCAAGCAAAAGATTACGTGGGCGCAACTTCTAGTGCTAGAATTAAAACGTACACATCTTACACGAAGTCCGTTTTTCCGAACAGCATGAAAAAAGGAAGACTCCATCGATCGACAGGCCAGATGTTCGTACTACGGCGCGATTCCGCGTATCGGCGATCCTATGACCTGCAATGGCGCCCTAAAACACAGGGACCTAGTCTTTTAATGCATATGTACTTGGGTATTTCGTTGACAGGGGCTCAAGAACGCCGTGTTTTAAAACTACTAACCATTCGTCACTAGAATTCTTTACTGACGCCTGCACACGTCCCCTTAAACTCACCGACGTTTCATACGCACCAACATCCGCGTCCTTTGTAATCACTTAAGCTCCCAGTGAAACTTGGCCTATTCCCATGCTAGACAAATGTACTGCGCCAATGCGCAACCTTTTCCTGCGCAAGTGGCTGCGAGAACCAATGGGAATGACATCAATGGCTACGTAATCGTCCCAAATAGTACACCACCATATTAACTAACGGTATACTTACTGAAACTATGAGAGGTACGCCAGCTGGACGGCAAAAATCCCAAAAATCGAACTACGTAGAAAGTCTGCAGCGTGTCGCCAACTCCTGTACATCCAACCGCGTTACCATTCTACTGATCCAACACAGAATGACGTTGGCCGCCGTTGCCACGTCGCACAACGATGTGCAACGTCTGGCAAACAGGCAACGACAATTGGCTATTTCAAAGTTACTAAACCTCGCCTGTGTGTGTGTGTGTGTGTATACACATACATACATATATATGCGCGTGTACACCAAGAAATGCGAAGTAGCGTACTTGAATTGAACTGTATACAGTGGCACTATCCTAATATGTGCAAGATGTTTAAAAATACCTCAAAATATATCCCGACATTTCCTCTTTTCTTTTCCATACGACTTTTACAGCTCATACACGTCCAATCGAACCAAATACTGGCGAAAATATGGCACTGCCTTTGGCGGCAACGAAAAACAAAAGACATCCTTTTACGCATGCGCCAATGGACGCAATTTTCCCGGCGTGCAACTGTAAACTTATCCAGCAAGAATAATACGCCAATAACTTTACAAATTAGTATTAAATGTTTCTCGTTTGTTATATTTTGCACGAGTTGACTTCGGGCTAAATGTTATTTATATGTCAAATGGTGCCATGAACGTGGCACCTTTAATATCACGTTTTCGTAATCAGTGGTATTCACATCTTAAAGCAACGTATGGTTTTCTAAGGGCGACTGTGCCAAATTTGAGTAAAAACTGTACATAAATGCCGAAAACATTACATTATCAACTAACTAGCTACAGATGACACACTCGCCGTTCAGCTCTCCCCTGGCGCTACTACTTGATAAACCAGTTTTACACATGAGTAGCTGTCTCTAGCACACAGTCGCTTTGCATTGTACCTTGTGCGAGGATAGGTTCGGTGTGCAAGCCAACAAATTACATTATACAGATGACTTACTATCACGTCTTTGTTATTGGCTGTAAATTTTATAATGCATGTACCAACACACATTTCCCAGTGCTGAATGGGGCACACCAAGAATTCTTTCAAATAGTTTTACCCGTTGATCCATATTTTCGGTCGTCAAGTTCAAATTTAAATCCCAGTTTATCCATTCCTTCTCCATCCGTACCTTTTTCAAGTTACTCAACGTAAAATCCCTGGGCTTAGCCCCACGCCAGTAAGCCTGGAATTGGAAATGAAGCTGTATAAAATTGTGCAAGTTCAGTCTCAGGGTACAAGGTCTGTCAGTACACATTGGATATAAAAAAATGTGGGTGCGGTCCAAGTCTTTCAAGAGGTTAAAAATCTAACACACGTGGAATAGAAACACGGCCATATAATCCATACTTTAAAAGATCTGCAAAATTACAAATCCAAAAAGTAAAAACTTCCACACACGTTGAACAAAACGGTTTGCAGTCATCAGAATTACCGGGTTTTCGAAGTGATTTAATGAACAATCATCATCATCCAACCAAAATGAACACACGTCAATCAGCTGGATATGAAGGGAAGGTGCATAATACAGAAACAGATGCCCAGAAATTCCGGGACTGTCCACAATTTGTATGGCACGTGGCAGGGCTGTGGGGCGTAACTTTGACTTAGCTGTCACACTTTATAAACATTTTGCTGACTGAAAGTAACACATCACATTTTGGGGTCTAAAATTAAGCACGCATAATCAATACATTAACACACACTACACATTTTGAACGGCTCTGTGCCTGTCGACAACTATGCCTTGGCTCTGGCCTCCGTTCGTAGTGCAACCAAAGCCGGTTACGTCTGAGAGGGGAGAGAAAAAAATAATTTTGGTGGTGACTGCCTTGGAAGACTGGGAATGGGAAGAAGCAGGTGTAAACGCGGTAGGAAAAAAAAAGGCGAAGAGTGCGAACAAAGATAGTAATGCCTCACAAAATATTAATCACATAAATCAAAAGCAAAAAATTACACTGCATTTTGGGAAAAACTCCTAATACTCTATATCACAGGTCTTCTAAATGTTTCGAACCTCTTGGGCCATTTCAAAAGAGCTTCAAGATATCACAAACAGAACTGTATAAAGATACAATGTTGCATATATCAACAAACTACATATGCACACACAAACACAAAAATACAAGTTAAAAGTATAAAAAAGGTAAAACAGCCAACAGTTGATTAAAATATTTACATATTTTGTTTTTATTGATGTGATTTAATAAACAAATAACATGTGTAAGCCAAAGTAAGTAAAAAATACATGAAATGTACAAGGAAAGGATCTCAATTAGATAAAATAACAGTTGGAAACATACAAATTGACCAGGTCAGATCATTCAGCTATCTTGATACAATTGTGAATGGAAATAATACATTGGAAGAAGAAATTAGAGAAACAGTTGTTAAAGGAAATAAAGCATTCTATGCAAATAGAGCTCTCTTTAAAAGCAAATTGGTGGCCAGCAAATCCAAATTAAAGTTATACTGGTCAGTAATTAGACCAGTTGTAGTTTATGGATGCGAAACATGGGTCCTTAAAGAAAGTATTATACAGAGACTCCTAGTGTTTGAAAGGAAAATACTTAGAAAATTTTTTGGACCAACTAAAGAAGATAATGGTAACTGGAGAATCAAAACAAACATAGAATTGGATGAGTTAATAAAACACCGGAATATAATAAATTATATTAAAGCCCAAAGATTGAGTTTGTTTGGACACACAAATAGAATGCCTGAAACTAGTATTGTAAAGAAAATACACGAATGGAAACCATTCACAGGAAGACCAGTAGGAAGACCCACGTCCCGATGGGAAGACGATATCAGAAACGACCTGAAGAAGATGAAACTCATAAAATGGACGGAACAAGTCCAAGATCGCCTCAAATGGAAAGGAGTTGTTGAGAAGGCCAAGACTCTACCAAAGTTGAAGCACCAAGCAAGAATAATAATAATAATAATAATAATAATAATAATAATAATAATGAAAGTATAAGGCTATAAAACACCAAAAGAGTATATGATTAAAAACGTATTTATTAAAGAAGCAACATGTTTCAGCAGGCCGCCATCATCAAGGATCAAATGAGTACAAATGTCCAGTGACTTCCATATCATATAATATGAAGTAATATAAAAGCAAAAAAGATAAAAGATGAAAACTATCAAATGTTCGTTATATATATATATATACTGTATATACAGGGTGTCACAGGAGGAACGGACCAAACTTCGGGAGGGTGTTCCTTATGTTAAACTATACCGATATAACCCAAAACACCT
>JGI20166J26741_11565918_pt1 | contig 12003 bp, 11 predicted proteins | sample TergutCu122P5_FD_26741 | JGI IMG/M metagenome (IMG submission 26741) | reverse complement strand
ACCACGCCGACGCAGCGCCCCGGCGAGGCGACGGTGAAGATCGTGCTGGTCGCGAACTACGACACAGAGCGCGCGACCCTGCTGAGCTCAGAGAGCATCGCGTCGGTCGGACGCCGGATCCTCTGGCTGGCCCATGGGATCATCATGGCGCTGCCGCTGCTGGCGCTGGTCGTCATGGTACCGCTGTCGTTCATCAAGAAACTGCAGGGCACTCTCTATCCTTACAACTGGTATGTTCTGATGGCGCTTTGCCTGCCGGTGCTCGTGATGCTGCTCGACCTGCTCGTCGCCCAGATACTGCGCCGCTATTCGCCGGGGGCCAACAACAACGCTTCCGGGGTCGCGGCCCTGCTTTCGATCAGCGAGGAACTGGCGCAGGCGCAGGGACAGAGTTTCTCTACGAGCGCGTCCATGGCTGCGACGCCGGCGGCGGCCTCGCAGACGACCACCGACTTCGAGACGACCCCGCTGTCGACAGCCAGCGCAGAGCCCGGGGCAGCGGCGGTCCCGGCCCCCGGCTCCGGCGCCGCCAGATACGAGGACTATGACGCCCGGTCGACGTTCGCAGACGAGCGGACGCTGGACGCGGAGCAGCGCTCGTCCCGGAGGGCGTCGGCGCCCTTCACGCAGACGACCGACTTCGGTTTCGGAGACGACGCCGATCCACGCGCGGGCGCGGCGCCAGATGACTCCAGCTTCGAGGAGGACATCCGCGCTGGGGGCGGGATGCTGGGCGCTGACGTGATCGGCGGCGCTGCCCCCGATGAGTTCAGCCGGCAGTTCACCGACAGCTTCGGAGCGGTGAGCGTCGCAGGAGACGATAACGCAGAGTCCGGAGCCGCTGACGATGAGTTCATGGCCTATGCCGCTGGCGCGGACATCCCGCGCCGGTCGCGCAGCGCCTCCAAAAAGAAGAAGGGCGGCCTGTTCGGGCGTCGCAAGAAGTCCGACGAGTTCCAGGCCGGCGACTTCGACGCGGCCGACCAGCCGGCCGACTGGCTCGGCCTGGGCGATGACTACAACGCCCGCGAAGAAGGGCGTAAGATCGGCTCCTGGGACAACTTCCCTGCTGGCGACGACGACGACTTCGACGGGGGCCTGTCCTGGAAGGGCGGAAGCGCAGAAGGCGACCTGATCGAGGACGCCGACTACGCCGCTACGCAGGCGGCTCGGATCCGACGCAAGATCTCTGAAGCCCCGACCTCCGGTATAAGCCTGAGCGGCAAGGAGCTGTGGTTCGTTGCGACCAGCGCGCACTCGGTGCACTCACGTGGCATGCGGACCTTCCTGGAGGATCATCGCGAAGAGTTGCGGGGCGCGCTCTTCATCAATCTCACGAGCCTTGGCCAGGGCGCCCTGTACTGGTCGGTCAACGAGCAGGCGGACAAGACCTACAAGAGCTCCGCGCGCCTTACCGCGATGGTGCGCCGGGTCTCGCGCGAGAAGGACCTGCAGGCCAGGCCTTTCAAGAAGGGCAAGGTGCGCACCGAGGCAGGCTGGGTCCTGGCCGCCGGTCTCAAGGCTGTCTCGATCATGCGACTGACCGAGGCAGACGCCCCGTTCGCCGCACAAAGCTCGCAGGACAGCGCCGGCAGGCTCTCTGTCGAGAAGATCGATGAGGTCGTCGATCTTGTGGTCTCTGTGCTCCAGGAGCTCTGATGTATCGTTGCAGAAGCGGATATGTTAGACTGAGCAGGAGCGTGTAGCACGTACGGGTGGCGCGTCTCAGGTAAGGTAAGCGGCTTTTCGAAGCCCGATGCAAGTACAGTAAGATCGGTTCGAGACCAAGGAGGTGATGCACGATGGCAGTAGAAGCATACTGTGTGAAGTGCAAAGCGAAACGGGAAATGGTAGACGCGAAGGAAGCGACCATGAAGAACGGTCGTCCGATGATGAAGGGTAAGTGCCCCTCCTGCGGCACCGTTATGTGCAAGATCCTCCCTTCGAAGAAGTAGTTTTGCACAGATAGGTATGCGAAAGCGCCCGGGGGCTTGCCTCGGGCGCTTTTTCATTTTGAGCAGAGCTGAACGCTTGCTGGCGGCGTTGCTGTGAGGCTCGCGGCGCGAAGGCCGCCACGCCCCCCAGCGCCTTGCCAGCGAACGCTCAGCTCTGCTCAAATATACTCCGCCAAAATATTCTGGCTACGGAAACCGTACAATAGAACACGACATGAACGAGCAACTTCCTGAGATAGAGCGCATGGGTCAGCAGGCGGCGGACTGCCGCGGCTGTGATCTGGCGCTCAAGCGTACCCAGGTCGTCTGGGGCGACGGGCCGGCGACGGCGCGCGTCGTGTTCATCGGCGAGGCGCCCGGGCGCAAAGAGGACGAGGGGGGCCACCCGTTCATCGGTCCGGCGGGGCATCTGCTCGACGAGCTTCTGGAGCGCGCCCATATCACCCGCGCCGACGTCTACATCACCAACATCGTGAAGTGCCGCCCGCCGGGCAACCGGGACCCGCGCGACGAGGAGATCCTCGCCTGCCGCGGCTATCTCAACGCGCAGCTGCGGCTTCTGCGCCCCAGGGCCATCGTGACCTTGGGCGCATTCGCCACGCGGCTGATCCTGCAGACCGGCGCTGGTATCTCGAGCGTCCAGGGGCGCGTCTTCGAGCGCCATGGCTACAAGGTGCTGCCGCTCTATCATCCGGCGGCGACCATCTACGACCTGCTGAAGAAGGAGCCCTTCTTCGCGGCGGCGCCCCTGCTCGATGAGCTCGTCAACGGAGGTGAGGCCTGCGATGCCAGAGATGACGCTTCGTAGCACGAGCACGGAGGAGACCGCGCGGATCGGGCGCGTGCTGGGCGGCCTGCTGGCGCCGCGCGACGTGCTGCTGCTGACGGGCGACCTCGGCGCGGGCAAGACGCATCTGACGCAGGGCATCGCCGCGGGCCTGGACGTCACGGAGCAAGTGACGAGCCCGACCTTCAACCTCGAGCTGGTCTACGAGGGGGGCCGGCTGGTGTTGTATCACTTCGACCTCTATCGACTTGAGGACGAGGACCAGCTCGAGCAGATCGACTTCTTCGGCGTGGCTGGCTCGGGGGGTGCGACGGTCGTCGAGTGGGGGGACCGGTTCGCTGCCGTCGAGCAGATCGCCACGCTGGGCATCGAGCTCAGCTTCGTCTCTGAGGATGCGCGTGAGCTGCGGCTGCGGGCGCTGGACGAGCGCGGCGACGCGCTGCTGGAGGCCTTGCGGGTCCACCTGGTGCTTGAGAAGGCCCACGACTATGTCGCCGACTGAGAAAATCGACCAGGCCCCGTTGTCGGGCGATGCACAAGGGGGAGGCGAGGGGGTCGCTCGACCCGTCGAACGAGCCCCCTCGCCAACAGACCTGCAAAACAAAACGGATTCACCCCCTCTGACAGGGCGCTATCTGTTGACCTGCGACACGGCGGGGGCGACCGTCGAGGTCGGCCTGCTGCGCTTCGCGGTCGACGGCAGTGGGATCGAGCCCCTTTGCGAGAAGAGTATCGAGGCGCCGCGCCAGGCCAACCAGCTGCTGCTTGCGACCATCGACGCGCTGCTGCGCGAGCAGGGTGTGGAGCGCGCCCAGCTGGCCGCGGTCGTCGTCGGCCGGGGCCCGGGTTCGTTCACCGGCGTGCGTATCGGGGTCGCCACGGCCAAGGGTCTGGCCCGGGGTCTGGGCATCCCGCTCTACGGTGTGAGCACGACTGACGCTGTGGCCTGGGCACTGGCGCGCCGACTTGGTCTCCCTCCGTCTGAACCACTGCAGGTCGCCGTGATCCTGGACGCGATGCGCAAGGAAGTCTACCCGGCGTTCTTCGAGCTGGGTGGCGGCCGTGTACTGCGGCGCGCTCGCCCGGACTACGTGACGACGCCCAAGGAGGCGGCTGCGGACATGACCGCATGGCTGGATGCGACAGGGGGCCAGGGACCCTGTCGCATTGCCGGTGCGACAGCACCCCCGGCCCCCTGTCGCATTGCCGGTGACGGGCTGGCGAAGTACGGGGAGCTCTTCTCTGGCACGCCTGTCGAGACGCCGCCTCTGGGCTTTGGCCTGGCGGACGCCTGGCTTGCGGCTGGCTACGGGCGCGACACGGGAGACGCGGCGGCGGTCCTGCCGATCTATACGCGCTATTCCGATGCGGAGGAGACCGAGGCGCGCCGTGAGCAGCGCGCGTTGGAGGCGCCGGACGACGAGTCGGCGCGAAGCCCGCAGCTCAGCATCCGGCCGCTGCTGCCGCTCGACATCGCGGCGATGGCGCAACTGGAGGCAGAGGGCGCGGGAGGGCTCTGGACTGCGGGCCTGCTGGCCTCGGAGTTCGCCGCAGAAGGGCGCATCCTCTACGGCGCCTTCGCGCGCGGGTCAGAGGGCGGCGACCGGCGCCTGGTCGCCTTCGCGCTGTGCGCGGTGCTGGCCGGGGAGCTGCATGTCTTCGACGTGGTCTGCGATCCGGACTTCCGGCGCCAGGGTCTGGCGACCCACCTGCTCCAGGCGTGCTTCGAGCAGGCGCGTGCCCGCGCCGTATGCAGCGTCACCCTTGAGGTCCGGCGCGACAACGAGGCGGCGCGCCAGCTCTACGAGCAGCTGGGTTTCGCGCGCGTCGGGACGCGACCCGGCTATTACCCCGGGGGCGTGGACGCGCTCCTCTACCGCCGCGAGCTGCTCTCGACGCGCGAGGTGCAGCGGCTCTGGGGCCCGGATCGTCCGCCGCGTGTGCTGGCGATCGAGACCTCCTGCGATGAGACCGCGGCCGCGGTTCTGGAGGGCGACCATCTGGTCAGCAACGTCGTGGCCTCGCAGATCCCCTTCCACGCGCGCTTCGGCGGCGTCGTGCCCGAGATCGCGTCGCGCAAGCACACCGAGGCCATCGTGGACACCGCCGAGACCGCGTTGGCACAGGCCGACGTTCCGCTTTCGGCGCTGGACGCGCTCGCCGTGACGGATCGCCCGGGGCTGATCGGGGCGCTCATCGTCGGGCTGGCCTTTGCGAAAGGCCTGTCCTGGGCGACGGGTCTGCCGCTCTATGGCATCGATCATCTGGAGGGGCATCTCTACGCCACTGTCGACGAAGGCGACGCCCTGCACTATCCGCTGGTGGCTCTGGTGGTCAGCGGCGGGCACACGATGCTGGTCGCAGCCGAGGCGCCCGGCGCCTACCGGGTGCTGGGCGCGACGCTCGATGACGCGACAGGCGAGGCCTTCGACAAGGTGGCGAAGGCGCTGGGACTGCCCTATCCCGGCGGTCCGGAGATCTCGCGCCTGGCGACAGAGGGCGACCCAAGGGCGATCGACTTTCCCCGCGCGCTGTTGCACAGCGGCGACTACGCGTTCTCGCTTTCCGGCCTGAAGACGGCGGTCATCACCTGGATCGCCCGCGAGCAGGCGGCCGGGCGGGAGTTGAACCTGCCTGACTTGGCGGCGAGCTTCCAGCAGGCGATCATCGACGTGCAGGTCGCGAAGGCGACGCGGGCCGTCGAAGAGACCGGCGCGCGCGCGTTCTACCTGGCGGGGGGTGTGGCGGCCAACGCGGCGCTGCGTGAGGCGCTGAGCGCGTCCATGCTTGCGCGTGACGTCGAGGTCCACGTACCGCCGCTCGCGCTCTGCGGGGACAACGCGGCCATGATCGGCCGCGTGCTGGTGGCGCGCGCCGAACAGGCCGGGGGGTTGGACGCGCTCCCGAAGCTGGGGCTTGACGCAGAGGCCTCCGCCCACAGCGCCCTGTGACCCGATCCGCTCTGCTGGTGCGACAGGGGGCCGGGGGTGGTGTCGCATGCGACAGGGGGCCGGGGGCGGTGTCGCACTTACGCTATAATAGTGAGCGCGCGAAAAGCGCTTTCACGCGGGTGTAGTTCAATGGTAGAGCGTCAGCTTCCCAAGCTGAAAGTTGCGGGTTCGAGTCCCGTCACCCGCTCCAACTCAGCAATAACTTGTCTGGACTCGAACCGGAAGGTCGTAACAGTCCTGCGGACTGTTACGGGCCGAGCGAAGCGAGGTCTTGCGGATCGCGGAGCGAGACGCGAGTCCCGTCACCCGCTCCATCCCCGGGGCAAACAGTGAGGAAGTATAGTCCCGTCACCCGCTCCAATGCCGTTCGGCGGCGTGTTCTTACGCGCATCTTACACGATGAGGGGTCTTTTTCACGCGCCTCTTGCCAGGGCGCATGAAGCCGTGTAGAGTGAGGTCCTCTCTTTGATCGGTGTGCCCCTGAAAGCGGGACATCATGAACAACAGAAGCTCTCTAACCTGGCGTTGCGGCCAACTGATGACGGCGACGCTCCTGTGCTTCCTGCTGCTGACCTTCGCCTGCGCCCGGGCGGCTTTCGGAGCGGTCAACCCTTCGATACTCCTGGGTTTTCAGCAGGCCTATGGCAGCCCGGCCAAACAGCACCTGGGCGTTGACGTCGCGTTTCAGCCCGGCGCCAAGCTCTTCGCGCCGGTCGACGGGACCGTCTCTTTCATTGGGAGGGTGCCCGGCTCTGCCGGACTGAACGTGACCGCTATCACGATCGAGGAGTCTAACGGAAGCCTCGTGACCCTCAACCCCTTTGCAAGCACAACGGTGGTAAAGGGCGACCGGGTAGGTAAGGGTCAGACGCTGGGGACCCTGAGCGCTGTCGGAGACCCCTCATCAGCAGCTTCACACGCGCATCTGAGTCTGAGGGTCGCGGGCATCTATCGAGACCCGTCAGCGCTGATCGCGCCTGCGCTGGACGTTGCCCCTGTGGTCTCGGCGCCAGTGACGCGGGTGAGCACACCCGCGCCGGTCGCTCCGGCGGCGCCTGCCCCTGCAGCAGCACCCGCGCCTGCGCCTGCACCGGCGCCGTCGCCGGCCCCAGCCCCAGCACCGTCACCGTCACCAGTGTCGGCCCCGCAAGCGGCGCCGACACCAGCACCGGCACCGGCGTCGGTCTCAACGGCAGCCCTGGTCCCAGCCCGGTCAACTGTGCAGGCGCCGCGTGTCTCGCTGCTCATGCGAGCCAAAGCTGCCCTCGCGCGTCTGAACATCGTTCTGCGGACGGCCATCCTGTTCGCAGGAGCTCTGATACTGAGCGCCACGGGCTATGGGATCGTAAGCGCCGCGCGTCGCATCCCTGAACTGATCAGGAGCGCGCGCCTTCTCCTTTCTTCCTGTTTGCAGTCCGTGTTGCATGGTGTTAGTATGGTTAGTCGCACGTTCCTGCTCCGGATAGCGCCTTCCAGCTCCGGGGCCAACAGTCCGAAGGAGGTGATACAGTGAAGGCATATGAGGCATTGGTTATCCTTGACTCGAACTTGTCCGAAGAAGACAGAGCTGCAGCGATCAAGCGCATCTCCGATCTGGTGACAGGTGGCGGAAGTACCCTCGACAACATCGATGAATGGGGCAAGCGCAAGCTGGCCTTTGAGATCGACAAGCACACTGAAGGTGATTACATCCTGGCTGAGTTCCATGCTGACCCTTCGGCGATCGCTGAGATCGATCGTGTTCTGCGCATCACGGACGCAGTAGTCCGTTTCATCATCATCCAGCGCGATGAGAAGAAGTCCTAGGAGGGATACATAATGAGTATCAATCGAGTGTTCGTAACCGGAAACCTGACACGGGATCCAGAGCTGCGCCAGGCGGGATCCTCTATGGTCCTGCAGATGGGTATCGCGGTCAACGATCGTAAGAAGAACCAGCAGACCGACCAGTGGGAGGATGTCCCGAACTACTTCGACGTCCTGGTCTGGGGCGCGCGGGGCGAGAGCCTGTCGCGCTTTCTGCATAAGGGCCAGAAGGTGGCCGTATCCGGCCGTCTTCGCTGGAGCCAGTGGCAGACGTCTGAGGGCGACAAGCGCAGCAAGGTCGAGATCGTCGCTGATGATGTCGAGTTCATGACACCGAAAGACAACCAGGGGGCTCCTGCATCAGGCGGAGGGGCTGCGTCCTACGCACCCCCCAGTGAGCAGGCGCCTTCCGTCGAAGTTCTGACAGAGGATATCCCGTTCTAGTACGAAGGACGCTGAAAGGAGGTTGGTGATGGCAGAATATGCCCATCCACTTCATAAGAAACCCTGCCCGTTCTGCAAGGAGCCGGCAACGGTGATCGACTACAAAGACACCCAGCTGCTGCGTCGGTATATCACCGATCGCGGTAAGATCAAACCTCGTCGCGTGACCGGCGTGTGCACCCAACATCAGCATAAGCTGGCCGTTGCGATCAAGCGGGCGCGCGAGATGGCCCTGTTGCCGTATGCGGTACCCATCATCAGTAATCGCATCGGTCGCGGTAGGTAGGAGGCAAGCCATGAAAGTAATCCTGACCGGAGAGCTGAAAGGCCGCGGAGGCGAGGGCGACGTGGTCGAAGTATCACGTGGTTACGCCAACAACTATCTGCTTCCTCAACGGAAAGCGATCGTTGCGACACCCGGCAACCTGAAGCAGCTTGAGGCACGCAAACACCATATCGAGAAGCGCGAGGCGCAGCGACTGGCGGAAGCCGGTGACTACTCGAAGCTGCTGGACGGCAAAGAGATCGCGATCACCGTCAAGGTCGGTGACGCCGGGCGTCTGTTCGGATCGGTGACGGCGACGATCATCGCAGAAGCGATCCAGGAGACCTACGGTGTCGAGGTGGACCGCCATAAGATCGAGACCCACGGGACGATCAAGACGATCGGGGAGCACCCGGTCGAGATCGCGGTCTATCGTGACATCAAGGCACACTTGAATGTCAAGGTCGTCGGCGAAGGCGCCGAGGAGCCCGGAGAGGCCGAGGCGATGGCAGCGGTCGAGGCTGAAGAGGCTGCTGAAGCGCAGGAGTCTGCGGCTGAAGAGGCCGTTGCAGCCGAGGAGGAGGAGCCTGCCGCCGAGGAGGAGGAGCCTGTCGTGGCCGAAGAGAGCCCGGAGGAGCCTGCCGCCGCCGAATAGCACCGCCGACAAACGGCATCAGAAGGGAGTCCTGCGGGGCTCCCTTTTTGTTGCGAAGTTTGTGGAAAGTGGGGAAAAGCAACAAACCTGCAGCATGGCGCCCCAGCCCTCTACACAGGCGAACATTTGTGCTAGTCTGGTAGTGGTGCTACCCCGGTAGAATATCACCCGGATACTTCCGTATCCGTACCTGAAACCACCGGACGAGAGATCGAAAGACCATGGCAGAGTTGCACACCAAAGACCGTCTACCGAGCATCCAGATCGGCGCGACCAGCTCAAGCGGTGGACGCATTCCGCCGCACGACTTGGATGCCGAGCGGGCCCTGCTTGGGTCGATGCTGCTCTCATCTGAGATCCAGAACGAGGCGCTGACCCTGCTGGGCTCGCAGGACTTCTTCCGCACCGCTCATCAGGTCATCTTCGACGCGATGACACGTCTGGCGTCGCGCAACGAGAACTTCGACGTGCTCTCGCTGGCCGATCAGCTCACGAGTATGGCCAAGCTTGAAGCGGTGGGGGGCCGCGACTATCTGGCCGACCTGTCCACCAGCGTCCCGACCACGGCCTTCTGGGAGCGCTATGCCAACATCGTGCTGCGCCTGTCCACCTACCGGCGTCTGATCAGCGCGGGCACGCGCATCGTCGCTCTGGGCTACGAGACGCCAGAGGATGAGACGACGACCATCAGCGACGCGGAGGACACGCTCTTCAAGGTCACGCAGGAGCGTCTCACCAACGACTTCACCGCGCTGGCAGAGGAGCTGCCGCGCACCTTCAGGCACTTCGAGGATCTTCAGAGCCGTGGAGGCAAGACGGCGGGCGTGCCCACCGGCTTCGACCGGCTCGACCTGCTGACGACGGGGCTGCGGGGCGGCGACCTCATCATCCTCGGAGCGCGTCCATCGGTCGGCAAGACCGCGCTGGCGCTCAACATCGCCGTCGAGTCCGCGCGACAGGGGACAGCGGTCAGTTTCTTCTCGCTGGAGATGGGCATCGCCGACCTCACGGCGCGCGTGGTCAGCTCCGAGGCCTTGGTCAACAGCTGGAACCTGCGCAGTGGCAAGATCCGTGATGAGGACTGGGCCGCCATCACCCAGGCGATGTCGCGTCTTTCGGCGCTGAACCTTGCGATCGATGACTCGCCGTCGCTCAACATCATGGAACTGCGCGCGAAGGCCAAGCGACGCCTGCATGATGCGACCGGCAACAAGCTCATCGTCATCGACTACCTGCAGCTGATGCAGCCGAGCCGACGCAACACAGAGAGCCGACAGGTCGAGATCAGCGAGATCTCGCGCGGCCTCAAGGTGCTCGCCAAGGACCTGGACGTTCCGATCATCGCGCTCTCGCAGCTGTCGCGCGGCATCGAGATGCGTGACGATAAGCGCCCCATGCTCTCTGACCTGCGCGAATCGGGTTCGCTTGAGCAGGACGCCGATATCGTGCTCTTTCTGGACCGCAACACCAAGCCGCCGGCAGACGGCGAGGAGCTCGGCGAGAACCAGGAGGCCAATCTCTACCTCGCCAAGCATCGTAACGGACCGACGGGCACCATCAAGCTCTCGTATATCAACAGATATACTAAGTTCGTGTCGATGGCGTCATCCTCCCTCGCACAAGATTAAACTGGTTATAGACACGACCGCGACCGAACGGAAGGTTGAACATTGGCCGGATTCATCATCGTCGGCGCCCAGTGGGGCGACGAAGGCAAAGGCAAGATCACAGATATGCTCTGTGAGGACTTCGACTATGTGGTACGTTTCCAGGGGGGCAACAACGCCGGCCATACCGTGGTCTTCGAGGGTCGCACGCTCAAGCTGCACCTCATCCCCAGCGGCATCATGTATCCGGACATCGTACCGGTCATCGGTAACGGCTGTGTGGTCGACCCGCCGGTCCTGCTCTCAGAGATGGACATGCTCGAGAAGCAGAACATCAGCTGCGAGCGCCTTGTTATCTCGACCAACACGCACCTTATCATGCCCTGGCATCGCGATCTGGACGGGGCAAGCGAGCATCGTCTGGGCGCCAACGAGATCGGCACGACGCGGCGCGGTATCGGGCCCGCCTACCAGGACAAGGCCTCGCGCCTGGGTCTGCGCATGCAGGACCTCTTCGACCGCTCGATATTGCGCGAGAAGATCGCCAGCGCTCTGGAAGAGAAGAACGATCTGCTGACGAAGGTCTACGGACTGGCGCCCTATACGGTCGATGAGGTCGCTGACGAGTACCTTGCCTACGGCGAGCGTCTCCGCTCCCATGTCACCGAGATCAGTCCGCTGCTCAACGTTGCCCTTGATCGCGGGGACTGGGTACTTTTCGAGGGCGCCCAGGGCACCCTGCTCGACATCGATCACGGGACCTACCCCTTCGTGACGAGCAGCAACCCGACGGCCGGCGGCGCCTGTGTGGGCGCCGGGGTCGGTCCGACCCGCATGGATCGGGTCCTGGGTATCGCCAAGGCCTATCTGACCCGCGTGGGTTCGGGGCCGTTTCCCACCGAGCTCAGCGATGAGACCGGCGCGCGCCTCATCGAGGTCGGCGGCGAGTATGGGACGACGACCGGGCGTCAGCGCCGGGCCGGCTGGTACGACGCGCCCGTGGTCAAGTACGCCGTCGAGGTCAACGGTCTGACCGACCTGGCCATCACGAAACTGGACGTACTCTCCTGCTGCGAGACCATCAAGGTCTGCGTCGCCTACGAGCATCGGGGGAAACGCTACACGACGGTGCCCGGGCATCAGAGCGCGTTCCATCACGCGGCCCCGATCTATGAGGAACTGCCGGGCTGGAAGGTCGACATCAGCGGATGTCGGCGTTTCGAGGACCTGCCAGCTGAGGCGCGTGACTACCTCGGGTATCTCGAGGAACTGGCGGGGGTGCCGGTCTCGATCATCGCGGTCGGGCCGAGTCGTGAGCAGACCATCCTGCGCGACTGGCCGCAGCGGTGATCGTGCTGTCTGAAAGGAAGATGATGGAACTCAACATCCTGGTAGTCGGCAGCGGCGGTCGCGAGCATGCGATCGTACGCAGCCTGGACAGCCATCCCCAGGCGGCGCGCCTCTACGTCGCGCCGGGCAACGGGGGAACTCGCCTGGAGCCGCGTACGGCCAACATCGAGCTGGACACGGGCG
>JGI20166J26741_11565807_pt1 | contig 12003 bp, 9 predicted proteins | sample TergutCu122P5_FD_26741 | JGI IMG/M metagenome (IMG submission 26741) | reverse complement strand
ATCTAATCTTTATTGATTCTGTCATCCTCCTATTGGATGAAGAGTACAAATTATGAAGCCCCTTATTATACAAGTATGATTTTCTCCAGCCTACTACTACTTCCTCTTAGGTAAAAATATTATCCTCAGTACCTGGTTCTTACACACCATATTCCTTTATTAATTCCAGTAAATTTATGCCTCTTAGCTCCTTATTAACAGTATGGTACAGGTTCATAAGAAATTAGTTATGCTTTGCATATATGTATATGTATATTACTTCATTAGAAATTGCTACATTATACCAAGGCACAATAATTTGCTTATTTTCCCCCATTCTGCTGAAAGCAGTACAGTATGTAGTAAGTATACCTTTCAAACATTCACTGTTTCTTATACAATAAACATGTAAGTATGTGTAGAGACATTTCCATATAATATATTACCTTTAACATACACAGTAATAGCAAGAAGAATACGGGAAAGAAAATTGTAATTCTAGTGAATGAATTATTCTTGATTGTATACAAACAATTTCAAGGACTGAAACGGTTTTTTTTATCATGAATGTGGTACAGATATTTTTGGAGCATCACATTTAGCACCAGTGATAAAATGACATTATCATGACATTTGAGGTATGTGATGAAATGTAGTTTGTTCGATAGGTACCAACATTGCGGAGTAACCTTCTGCCCCTTCAGGTTGGAAGATGAATGCACAGGTTACACCAATATGTTGGTTGGTACTGCATTACCAAATGGCAGCATGTCACAACTGAGAAGACTCTTTTCTTGAAGATTATCATTATGACAGATATTTCTTAACAAAGATTTGGCACCAGTTATCACAGTAAGTCTTACTTTCTTACTTTGAACTCTGTTTCTTGGAAATCTGACATGAATAGAAATATAAAAACACAACAGTCACTGTTAGTGACATACCAGTCATTTAATGAACTTCACCAAATCAGGATATACACCATTTCTGTTCTGTACTTCACTGCTGGCCCTACATATGGGAAGACAGCTTATAAAAATTATTCCATTAAATAATTAATTTAATTAAATAATTGTCTTAATTAAAATATTTTTTAAAATACTTGCACAAGTACAGAGTACCCCACAAAATGTCTGCTAAGCTTCAGGTGTATATTCATTGGCTTACTGTCAATGAAAAATGTTACCAAATGGTTTGAAATTTCAACCAGTTGGCAGGGATTTTGTGTTCAGTCATCATGTAATGAAGGTTGTTCTGTGGCTGTTCATGAGAAGCATTGCCCGTTTTGTGAGTGATAATAAATTCAATGAAGAGCACACAGATACTCATTTCATTTACAGATTCTGTGATGGGAATGTACAGGCAGTGGTTGAAGATACAGATTTCTGTGTCCCAACCATCAGCACTCGAGCAGAATGGCATTCAGTAAATTACATGATTGCAAGAAATAAGATCACTCACAGGTGCCAGTGAGTATGGCATAAAGACATCACATACTTGGCCAAGAAGAGATACTGTGAGGGGTCCAGCACTGTCCTTGTCTTATAAACCACTGATGTATACTGCTGAATGCTGCTGTGTTTGAGTAGTGACAGGAAACTCATTAACTGCATTCTTCAGCTGCTCTATGTACAGTCCCACCACAGAATTTGCCATTGAAATCATTGTCTGTATTCTTTTCATTTGTGAACTGTGTATTCATTGTTGCTTGTGATATTGAAATCTCTTCACATGAACAGCCAAACACAGAACACACATTTTGTGTGGCAGAGATGTTTACACTGTCTTACACTGTGAATTCTTTACCAGCATTACTTTGTACTGTTACTAAAAGAACATAACATACATGCAACCTTTCATTTGCATATGCTTTACGTGTGGCATGACTGATAGAGCTTTGGATTTTCTCCCAACATATGTTAAACTGCAGGTTTTACAGCATTCACGCATTACTACATGTTCAATTTGAAGAATATTTTTAAAACAGAACATATCCTCTTTAGTATTAAAACTGAATTACATGGGGCAAAATGATGGCAAATCTGATTATCATAAGAATGGTATGGTTTAATATTATGGACCTACAATTAGAGGAATAACTGAATAAAAAGTATGCCAGTTATTATGTGACATGTACATGAGTGTATGTCATTTCAGAGATGAAAAATTCAAGGGCAGAAGGTCTTTGATTGAAGTTTTGAGTACTTTGGATAAATCAGGTTTTGCAAGATAAATGTCAATTTCCATTCCAAATTCTGCAATAAACTGGCGACAGGCACCACATGGAGGGAGAAAATTGTCTCCAAAATCACCTGATACAACAATTGCTTTGTAACTTTTATTTCCTGAACTAACAGCTTTCACAATAGCTGTTCGCTCAGCACATATTGACATTCCATAAGATATATTTTCTACATTGCACCCTGTAAACACTGTCCCATCACTGCACAGGAGAGCCGCTCCAACCTTAAATTCACTGTATGGACAGTATGCCAATTCTCGAGCTGACACACCCTTCCTAATAATGTCTTGAGTGGCCAGATCTTAAAAAAACAAACACACACGAAACTGTATTATAACAGTACAACTAGTGCTGTATAGGTAGTATGCATTCACAATATGGTGAAAATGTGTAAGTTACTGTTGGGTTTTCTTGCAGCTACTAATTTCTTGGAACAAAACCATTGAAAAGGTGACAGTTCATAAGCTAGGTAAGCAATTCTCAACAATTATGGAATCCAAAGGTTCCCTATGATACAACAGCCTACCACTTGTCCCTGTACTAAGCCAGGTGAACCCAGTCCAAACCCATCCTATTTATTTCAAAATCCATTTTAATATTACCCTCCTATCTATGCCTAGGTCTTCCAAGTTGTCTCTTTCCTTAAAATTTCCTTGCCAAAATCTTCCACACAGTTCCCTCCCATTCATGCCACATGCTCAGCCCATCTCATCCATTTTATCATTCTAAAAAGTATTAATGCCCGTCAAATACTTTTTCTACGTGTATTGCCCTTACCAAGCGAAGCAAACTCAACAACAGATGAAGCCATGTCTTCCCAATTATGACTAATGAATGTAGTGCAGCTTGCTTGTCCCTGGATTTGTCACCTAAGTGGGTAAGTAGTATAATTTATTATCAGTAGCCAGTAGCACGGAAATTTCCGCTTCTAGATAGATTACATAAATCACATCCTATATTGCACCTCGATAATCCTGGCTAGAAGAGCAAGGTTCATCGTAGTACCTCAGTTTACCAACGTAATAGAACACAAACCGAATTTTAATACGCAGGCCAATCTTTTTTTTAATCCCATTTAAGACTACTTTAAATTTGCGTTGAATTGTGTGTATAAAGTATTTTTTACAACTCTATTTACTTTTCTCACAAAAAAATTACTAAAAAAGGCATGATAATTTCGGTCATTGAGAACCATTCTAATACAAAACAAAATGTATAGAGCTATGATCTGTGGTATAGAGTGAGACCTGAGAATGCCACAACCAGAGGAAAAGGCAGACGGAGTCAACACGAATGGGATAAGCGAGATAAAGAGCCTGCAGTAAACACCACAATGACCACACAATGATATTACTCATCCATGACAGTGTACTCCGCCTGCAAATGTAGTTGGCCTTACTGACGAAGAAAGTGAACGCGAACACCATCTACACTGCAAAGTTGCACTATTAAACAGCTGGTTTATGATTCTACTTGATCCGTGTTTATGACGTCGAGTGGAAGCAAGACAGTCGCCAAACAAGTGCTGGCTCCGTCTGAGTTGACGTATGTTTGCTACGCAAGTTAAAGTGTTTTATACGTTTGTATTGCATATTTCACATTTTGAAGTACTAGAAGTTCCATAACGAAAAGTGTGCATATTCGTCGGGACTTACAATGAGTGAATTGAGCCAAGAAGAGGTAACATACACGTATTCTTTTGCAAATTGTATCACATTTGTCCATGCAGCGCGAAGTTGTAGTACACAAAGGTATCACAGATTAGGAGCGCATCATGATTTGCAAATTTAATTTGTCATTGCAGTTATTAAATATGCAAGTAGTTGTGAATAAAGTGAGTACTTAACAGATTTCTTTTAACCTTTTGAGTACTTAATGACAATCAGATGTGTTGTTCGTTAAAATTGTGTATAGCAATTTGTCATTTAGTTATGAGTTTTAAAACTACTTGACATATTTGGAGGTGTTTTGTATTCAATTATAGATTCGGCGCCGAAGACTCGCAAGATTAGCTGTCTTGGATATTAGTGTCAGTTCATCATCTGGTCAGTTAGCTCCTCCTTCTCCAAATGCTGGATTGCCAAATTCTCCTCCAGCACCAGGCCCATCACAGCTGAACATCGAAATTGGTTTGTTGTTGAGTTACATGAATGTGGAGTCTGTCTGGGTTCATTACTTATTTCTCTGCTCTTTCACAATATCAGTGATCAGCCCCAAAAGTCTCACTTGAAACCTGTATTCCATATGGATGATGGTACCATTGTTATTTCACACCCAGAAATTTGCCATTTTAAGAAATGCATAAAGATTGTCTCCATACAAAATTGAGGTTTTCGTGGTGTTGCCAAAGATTCGCCTTTTAGGACGTGACACTGTGTGACTGGGTGAGTTATTCCTGTTTTAAATGATCATAGTGCTTTCATCTTCGGGATCAAGCAGTCCAAGAAGAATGGTCACATGAGGGAATGTGGTATCTTTAATAGGTGCAGTGTATTATGTGGTGTGGACCACTCTAGTTGACCCCATTTCACCTGGCTAATTATCATCCAATGATGCCCTGTTTCCAAGCCAGTACATCTCTTCATGTAACTGTATACCCATTGTAGCCAGTTCGCCTAGGCCATGCCCAAAGCTTATCACCATCACCACTATTTGCCCAACGCCTATATAATGCACCATATTTTTCTGTGCAGCTAATTCTTTATTTGCCTGCTTGTGTTCAGGATGAAATATACCTGCAGAACCAGTTGAGGAACCACTGGGAAGTCACCAGGGACCCAGCTCTGAAAGCTGAGATTAACTGCCTCCAGATGTTGGTGACCTGTCAGCTGAATGAGTGGAGAACTGACCTTTGCAGGAATATGATACAGAAGATGACAGTGTGGGTGATGCAAGTTTTGACATTGACACCTCCCTTACTTAAACCTGGAGTATTTGCTCTCTGAGGTAGCAGGTACCCTCGATGGTGGTCTTGAGGCTCAGTTTGAGCGGGTAAATGGCCTGTAATAGCTGGCAGTAACTGAGGTGGTTAAGGAGGCAATGTTCAACACTTGTTTTTCCTCCTGCAAATGAACCCCAGTTAACCATCCACACTGAGATCCAAGAGGGCATCAGGGTTTTTGAAGGCTGACAGTGCCCCAGGCCCAGATGGTATATTGATTACAGTCCTGGAACATATATGCTAGCATACAGTGACCTTTCTCATGAAAGAGTGTAATGCTGTTCACCAGGGGTATCTCTCACCAGCATGGAGGCATGCTCACATGATTTGCATACTGAAAACATGGATGGACCCCACATTGCCATCGTTATGTTGACCAGCAGATTATTTTGAAATGACTGGCAACTGTTTGAGAAGAGTGTACTGACTAGGATCATACGCAAAGTTAGAAAGTATGAGCTGTTGCATAACCAGCAGTTTGGTTCCCAACACAGACAGCATGGAGCTGTAGCTGGACAGCCATATAAACTCATTCGTAGCATGCAGACTGGAGTGGCTGAGGGTCGAGTAGTGTCCCTTGTCCTATTCATCATGTACATGATTGACACGCCAATACTGAGCCAATGTTGAGTTAGCTCCTTAGACAGAAGACATGGCTGCTGTAGCCACATTCCTCAAGCTCACATTGCTTGTTGACTACCTGTAGATGTATCTCACCAGCCTTGAGCCATGGCTGTGAGACTGGAGAATTGCCATCAAAACATCATATAGCACCATGGTTCTCTTTGTTAAGGCTGTAGGACACACCCAAAAGCCCCAGCCAGCATAGTTATTCTGGAGACCTTATTACATTGGTTCACTACAGCTTGGTATATTTGGGTGATGCTTGATATACAGCTGAACTGGTTGACTGAAGTCAGAAGGAAGGTAGTCTGGAGAAGGGGCATATAAGCTCCTGTCCTTGATGGTAAACATGGTACACGTGTCAGTAATGGTGTTCTGCTTTATGGACGGCCCATTTGTCCTATGATGGACTCTGTATGCACTCTCTGAAGATCTGCTGCCCATATTCACATGAGGAAGCTGTAGGTGGTACAGTATAAATGTCTTCACATTGTGACAAATACATCTTGGTATGTTGGTAACAAGCAAGTTTATAAGGATTATCACTTGTAGCATCACCATGTCAAGGCCATAGGCCGAGACAGGAAATCAGTTAGTGTAAGCACAATCCGTATTCTAGTTATAAGGTTTCCACATCAGAGCCTAGCGTGTATTTTGTGTGCAGGAATGGCCAAAGAAACCAAGGGATGTTAACCTGTGCCATGCACAAGTCTTAACCATTTGTTAGCTTTTGATAGGCTGGTTAGTTGGTTGGTTGATTGGTTGGTTATTTGGGGTGTTGGTGTGTGATTGCTGTTTTTGGACTGCGTAACTCTGATGATAAGGCACTGCAGTCTTTTGAAACATGAGGAACTGCTCACCAAACAGCAGGGACCATCTTAGAAGACTTGGATCTTTATGTCTTTATTGACTTAAACTGGTAGTTTAAAGCCAATAAACTAACATTAAATTCTGATAAAACAAATTTCATGAAATATCATGCTAACAATAACACTTTACATTAATGGGACTGTAGGATGTAGTAATAAAGCAACTGGAATGGTGGGAGCAACTACAGTTGTAGTGTACAAGTTGGCTATAACTAATACTGGAAAACACACATTGAAAATAGTGCTAAGCTCAGTTCTGCATATCTTGCAATGAGAACAGTCACATTAGTCATGAAAATATACAGTAAAGCTTACAAGTAGGTTATTTCACATAGTTCCATTCTGTCAAGTCATATGGAGTAATCTTTTGGGGGATTTTAGCAGACACCATGCACGTATTTTACATTCATAAGAAAATTATTAGAATAATGATAGACACTATAATGAAAGTTTACTGTAGAGAGTTATTGAGAATGTTTAATATTTGTCTGCCAGCCAGTGAATTCTTGTAGTCTGTATTATCATTAACTGTGGACAACATGGAAAAATACTGAGCAGATTCAGATATACACTACACTACCATTATTGTTATTGTTATACAGGAATAAAGTTACTCAATAGCCTTTCATCACCCATTAAAAGTTTTAAGTCACAGAATGAAAGTATTTAAGGCAGCACTTTATTTAGTATCTATTACTGCACCCTTCGTACTCTGTACAGAAATTTATCTCAAATGAAAATTCTGCATTTTCTTAGCAGAAAGCACGAGAGGATTTTAATTGTTATGTAAAAAAATTGTTCTTTTTGCTGTAACACTGTAGACAGGTACTTGTTATGTTTTGTTTTTATGTCTGAGAAGAGTATTGAAACTCTAAATAAGTAGATTGTGTGCATTTATCTTTGTAATTCCTTCAAGTGGGTTTTTTGTGTTGCAGCATGTTCTTCATCCTTAGCAAATTCTAATGAAGTGTGTGTGTGTGGAATTACTGTAAATTTTAGTCTGTTCCAGTTAACTTTACATGAATTTTATTGCCTTGCAATTTGTGATAATATTGTGGACGTGCTCTTCCAGCAACACCTCCTCCTTTGGGAACCCAAAAAAGTGATTCACAGAGCACAGACACATCATCACAAATGGAAGTAGATGATTCACAATGTGAGAAAAGTTCAGTGTCACAAGTTGATGTGGACTCTGGTATAGAAAACATGGAAGTTGAGGAAACTGATCGCAAAGAAGCTGGTGTCCGGCACAGAGTGGGTTACAAGTTTCTAAATTTGTTTGTTGTTATTGTCTATAAGTTTAGCATTTTTACTGTGTGTGTTGAATGGTCAGTATTCATGTTTCATAGTGTCTTCCGTACCATAATATTCTCCTGTAGTGATACTTAATTTCAATTGCTGTGTCAAACAGATTGTGAACAAGTGTATATTTCACACTTAATATTATTAGTATAATGTTGATATGTATTCCTCCACATGCCATAAGCATTGCGTTATTGCCTGTTAATTGTTTAGTAGAAGTAAGTAATAAGTAGGTGGAGGTGTACTTGACAGTGCAAGGATCTGTAAATGTATGGAAGGCAACACCACATGTTCCTGGCTTATGAACTTTCAGAGTGAGGTATTTATGTGGACTAATTTGCAGAATAACTTGTCAGGATAACCTGTAAATTTTAAACCTGAATTTTGAATTGAAGTTGTTTTCGTGGCTTTAAAGAAATGTGGTAGGTGTGTGGGTTCTTTTGCTTTGATCACAAATAATGTAAATAAATAAATAAAATAATTAAAATAAAATAATAATGTTAAAGAAAACTGCGTCAGTCTCAAAGAAGTAATAACAAAAATGTCCTCTTTCAAGGTTAGTTTTTCATTATTTTAATCCCAAATATTTCTCTTAGTTGAGTCCTTTCTTTGTTTATCTTAGAGCTCTTACGACCTTGGGAATAACATTTCTCATTATGTCAGACTTGTCTGATTTATGTATCATGCTAATTTGAAAGAAACTGTACCATGCTGCAGCCCACACAGAGTCAGTATTTTTCTGTTCCTATCTCACAAAAAGAGGAGCTCTGCCAATTGAAGCAACACTAATTCAAATATTTGAGTACAGTTTTTATGTCTGGTTGCTAATATTTGGAACAGAAATAGGAATTTGCAGAGTTAGTATTCTTTTTTCCTAAAGTTATCCATGTTTTGGGCTGGGTTAGCGTAGTTGGTATAGTGATTTGCTATGGGCTACACAGTCCAGAAATCGAATCCTAGTGGCAGGTGAGATTTTCCACACCCGTCTAGACTGGCCCCAGGTCTCACCCAGCCTTCTCTGCAATGGGTATGAGATTTCTTTACCAGGGGTAAAGCAGCCATGCTGTGTAGTTGACCACCCACATCATCTAGCACTAAGGTAAAAGGAAGAGTAGAGCTATACCTGTACACCTCTGGACCTTCATGGCTTGTTAAAGGGTGAACTTTTCTTTATCTGTCTTTTAGATGTGATATCTTGTGGTTTTGTAGATATATACCAATGTTTCATTGGAACATGGTATCTATAGGAAGAAGAGTATACAGCCTCAGGTCCCAGAAGATGGGCATTTGTTTTCACTGTTACAAGAACCTCTGTTATTTCTTGTGGTTAGTAGCAGGGTGCTGGATAGGCTTTTTAATGAAAATCAGACACTTGGTCTGTAAATTTGTTCTTATTGCATATTGACACATGTTTTGAATTGTAGCAATATTTTGGTTATGTGTTGTTTTGTTTCACTAGACCTCTAGCTCTTGTACTGAGGTGAGTGAAGAACAAGTGTATGCTACAGTGTCTCGAGTTTTGTGTGTCACATGGAAGGAGCAGAATGAGTCGGCCATATTCCTTCCAGAGACTACGTCAGCTCTTAATGACTTGATGCAAGAAGGAAATATAACTGTTGATATTCAGGTAAAGTTTACTTATGAATAAAGAGTGACATTTGTTTGGGAACCTTGTATTTCTTGAGGAGGGGCATAATAGTAACTAGAAGCTTTTATCCTATTTTACGGTGAGAGCGAGACCCTTGGTACTATGGCCACAAATTGGGCCTGTAGTAGCGGCCCCACGTAATAAATGAGAGCGTATCACATTGTTGGGTTGATAATTGAAAGGGGAAAAGTGAAGTACTTGGAGAAATACTTGCCCATTTGCCACTCCATTTACTGGAAGTCTGACATGGACTGCCCAGGGGCTTTGTCCATGCATCTGTAGGAAGAAGTTGGTGACTATTACAAATGGTGATTTTCAGGTTAAATTTAGGGGATAGTGTGATTTGACCTACTTGGATGCCCTATGGTATTGTAGTAATTTGTGTGAGGTATGCTGCATGTAGGCAGAATTTATTCACTCTGAGTTTGAGCTGTAATGAAGCTTATACTTCGTGCCATTGAGTCAGTTGTATTCATATTGAATCATAAGGTGAAAGCATTGAACTCATGCCTCTGACTGGGAAATGGAAAAGTACAAGAATATCTCGGTTGTTATTAACAGTGTCAGTGAACACAGAAAGTGCATCATAATGTAAGGTATATGTACATACATACTTTCTTTATAATATCCGTGTTGTTTTTATTTTATTAGATTTTTGCTAAGTCTAAAGTAGTGTTGCTTCTTAGGTTCTTTTATAACTTTTCTTAGGATTTACCAATATTTAATACAATGGGTTTTTGCTTTTGGATGATTGCTGTTCTTAGTGAAGGCATACAGCCCTGGTTTGTGCGTGCAAGCTATTTTTATTCATTGTGTAATCCAGTTGTTCCTGACTTCCATTCTTTTGTATTTAACTATAAAGCTAGTTTGGAAAAAGTTTAAGAAAGTGCATAGATGTGAGTTAAATAAATGGTTAGGATCTTAATCTATACAAACAGATTCCCAGGTTTCTTTTTTTTTAGTAGATTCTGAAAGTTCATGATTGTTTCATTGTCTGTTCTTCTGGTTCTCTGCTTCAAAGGAAATTTGTTTATTGTTGTATATATTCTTGTGACTTTGAGAATATGAGCTTTGTGGTCTGATAGCCATTTATTATGGGATATATGGAGGATATATTTGTTCTGTTGTTAGTCACAAATATATTATCAATGGCAGTACTTGAATTATTTTGAATTCTAGTTGTAAAATTTACTATGTGCAACGGATTGTATGTTGTTAATAATGAGGCCTCCCCTCCTAAAAAAGATCTTCTATGTTTATGTCACCACAAATTAAAAGTTCCGCTATAGGTTTATACAGTTGTTTCGGTGCATCATTTATGTTCTTTATAAACTGAATAAAATCTCCTGTAGGCGCTCTGTATAAGCTTAACATAATTAATTTAGATGATTTAGTCGCAAGTTCAATGGCCCGATTTCCAAATCCTTTTCTTTACAGTTGTGTGAAATACTAATTTTGCTGAAATGTAGGTATTTATAAACAAAAATACACACACCATCCTTCTGTAGATTTTGACAGCAGAAACTTGATCCTAATATGTAGCTTTGTAATGTGAGATGCAGCAGGTCCTCTTCCTCCATGTGTTGCTGTCTAAAACATAGTACACAGGGATTAATTTTATCTGTCTCTAAAGAATTTGATAAAGGGCAAATTGTGCAATATTATTTATATTATGACGTACTAATACTCCTGTCCACTTGAAAATAACATTCACAGCAATTATCAACACTTCGATCTTCTACTGTCAATTCCAACTTGATTTATTACCCACAGCACAAATTCTTAACACTTTGATCGCTAATATTACTTTACTTGAAGTATGTCTTACATCGCAGTTCATAAATTCAAGTCCACTAGTAACACAGTTTCACCTGAAAATATCACAGCACATAATTTCAACTTGGCGTCTCCTACAGCACAGACTGTAACACTTTGAACCTCTAACATCAACTGAATCAAAAATCACTAATGGCATAGGAAGACTTTAGTCCACTAATATCACAATAAAAGTAAGAAGTATAAAAATAAGTAGGACAGGGTGCTCATTTTATCTGACAGCTGTTTCTTGTCACTTCCTGCTGCTATTTAGCCATGTGTGGACAGTCACCTGGGTGGCCTACATTAGGATGATAAATGAGCTAACAGGAAGTGACACTCATTAGTTGTCATATTAAATAATGAACCTTATTTACATGTACCCTGAAATTTGGACATCTGCGATACATGACACACATGAGTAACTAGCTAACACTGAGTAATGGTAGGTAGGGTGATACTATCAATAACACAACTAGAATTATCTAATGCAGCGTTTCTCAAACTTTTTTCAAGTGGGGACCACTTTCATTAGTCAGAATGTTCTACGGACCACCCTACTCTTGGGATTATCAAACTCATT
>JGI20166J26741_11565696_pt1 | contig 12005 bp, 8 predicted proteins | sample TergutCu122P5_FD_26741 | JGI IMG/M metagenome (IMG submission 26741) | reverse complement strand
TGTTGAGCAAGCAATAAGATCTGCAATAAAATCCTCTGTTGCATCTAGTTGGCATTTTATTTCCACATATTAACGACGATGCACGGTCAAAATCACATCACATCACTTCAAATATTTCACTTTGTCTATTTCGGCAGTCGTCTGGAAGAGTAGTGAATCGTATAATCCTTTCGTGACAAAATTCCTTCCGTCAGACTCCAATTTCGGAACAATGGGAGTGTTTCAATACAATAAAAAAGAATGAATCCCACATAAATGTAGAGTAACAATAATGACTGTATTGTCTCATGGGCCAAGTGGTATCAGTGCCGCCAGAAGGCGATACTGATGTGTAAACAGCCATATTCTTGGAAATATTAATACCCTACAGGCTTTTAATATTGAACAATATTTCCATTTCCCTTTCCGCTTTTTAAAGCGGCAGTGATATATATTGACGGAGAGTGACGAACAAATAATATGAAATTTTTTTCGTCTCATTTTTTCATATACAAAAAATCACACACCCACAGTTCACAATAAATAAGGACCGTAACTCCATACATTTCCATTGAACAAAGTCCTTCCTGAGAAGCTAACAAGTCCTAAGCTAGGCAAGAAATTCCTCGCATTTTCCGGAGCCCGAAGACTTATTACCGCATTTACAAATTCCCAACATTTCTCCCTATCCTGATCCAGATCAGTCCAGTCTATGCCTCTCCATTCCACTTCTTGAAGATCCATTTTATTACTTTCTCCTACTTATGGCCAGGTCTTCCAAGTGGACTCTTTCCCTCAGGTATCTCCACCAACCGCTTCTATGCAAATCTACTGCTTCCCTTACCCTTACCCCACCCATCTCATTTTTCTTGATTTTATTACCCGAATAATATTTGGTGAGGAGTGCAGATCATAAAGTTCCTCGTCATGTGGTTTTACCCAGTCTCCTGTTCCCTCGTCCCTCTCAGGCCCAAAAACACTCCTCAACGCCATATTCTCGATCACTCTCAGCCTATGTTTACTCCCTCAATGAGAGAGACCAAGTTTCAGACCCATACAAAACAGCGGGGAAAATCATGGTTTTGTAAATCTTAATCTTTATATTTCTGGATGGCAAGTTGGAAGGCAAATGATTCTGTACCGACTGATAGCAAGCATTCCCTGACTTTAATCTGCTCAACATTTCTTCATGAATGAAATTTAAATGGAAACCTAAAGAAACAGAAATAAGTACGTTCTAAAGAGCACGAGTACAGTGACCTGAGGTATCCACAGAGTGATACATAGACAGGGTTGTTGCGCCGTGATGTCAGGTAATTTCTTCCCGACATTTCGAAGTAATGATCTGCCTTCATTTTCAAGGTTATAAGTCAATCTACGGACTCATGACCCTGAAGAAGAAGTCCGTACCTTCCTTCGAATCTCCTTGAAGAAATTAACCAACAAAAAGACGCAACTACACAGCAGATCGTAACTCATTATGAAAACATATTTACAACTAATAAAATCCTTTATCGTCGTGTCATTTTCAGAAGGCAATGCGGCAAGCTTCCCGCACGACCTCAGCCGCATCTTTCGCTGTGTCTTCTTTCTCCTTCTCATTGTTATACAAGTGGTCAGAGGTCTTGCTGGGCTATGGGTCGATTGCCTTCGCGTAGAAAGTAGGAGTTTAAATGGACGCTGCAGAAATTCAACATTTTCTTCTCTCTCTCTCTCTCTCTCTCTCTCTGTATGTGTGTGTGTGTGTGTGTATATATATATATAAACAGTCTGTAAAACTGGCCTTCTAGAATCTGCGCTACACAAATCGTAGGTAAATCGAATAAATAACTTTCTGAAAAATAAAGATTTAAAAGTTTTATTTCTTTTGAATAGAAAATGGGAACAACTTCTCACATTTCATTCCTAGTCGTATGGGGTGTGACACTAGCCATACCAGAGAATTCGTCAACGACAGTGATGGCCACTCAAAGGCAGCAAAATCGCTATCGATTGAGACAAGGTAGCCGGAACAAGCATGCTAAAATCTCGATTATTCAGTATTGATGATGCTTAAATTAGATTAACAATGAACTACGTGTCTGCGAGTGTGGGGTTATAATTTCAGCTTGCAGAGCACCCGGTGCCGAGTTACTGCTCTATATTTCCGCCGCGAGATTGCAATAAGCCCCCTGCCGCCATCTCATCACGTCTCGGATTTTTGCCGCCAAACATTTCCCTTTGTTTCTCCTGCTCAGATCATTCTGGGGGCGTAAGTGGTATATGGAAGGATAATATTGAAACTGATTTCAAATAGGATGTGAGGGAAGACACTGGATTTTTCTGGCTCATTTTAGGGAAGAGTAGTGTGGCCTTGTGAAGACGGTAATGGGAATTAGTGTTTCATGATAGATGGGAAATCTATGGACTACATGAGCCACCATCAGATTCTCCAGAAGACTCCATGTCATAGATGTAGTTGACACTGGGATTTAACTTAAACTGCATCCAGTGGGTAGGAATACTAAAATCACGCTAATTTGTAACAAACCAAAATTCGCGGCTGAACGGTTGGCATTGGGGACGTCCAGGGTTTTAATTTCACTATAAAATGAGCAGCTTAATGATCTTTTCTCCTCACCCAAAATTGTTCGGGTGATGAAATCGAGAATAATTAGATGGGCGGGGCATGTAACACGTATGGGGGAGAGAAGAGGTGCATACGGGGCTTTGGTGGGGAAACCTGAGGGAAAGAGACCACTTGGCAGACCCAGGCGTAGATGGGAGGATATTATGATGGGTCGTCAGGAAGGGGGATGTGGGGGAATAGACTGGATCGAGCTGGCTCAGGATAGGGACAGGTGGCGGGCACCTGCGAATGCAGTAATGAACCTTCGGGTTCCATAAAATGTGGGGAATTTCTTGACTAGCTGAGAAACGATTAGCTTCCCAAGAAGGACTCTGTTGCATGGAGTAAGTAAGTAAGTAAGTAAGTAAGTAAGTAAGTAAGTAAGTAAGTAAGTAAGTTAGTTAGTTAGTTAGTAAGGTTTCCAATTTCTGCAGGTTAGTTCGAAAAAGAATTTATTCCGTCCAGGTGAATGCCCAGATGATTTCTCAAACAAGGTCTGACTGCTTTCTTCTACACCCTTTACGTGTCCCGTCAATCCATACAGCTTGAACTACTTGAAATAATCCGTAAGTAAACAAGTAAACATTATCCGTAAGCATTCCTTTCCAATAAATTATAAATGAACTGATAGGTTGCATAGAAATTGGTGTGAACATCATGCAACATTAAATCAGGAAGCCACTGGGGAAATGAACATATATTTGTCGCAGAGCGAGAGACAATTACAACAGTAGAACAGTAAGCGAGTAATCAACTTCTTGAATTCTGCATGATTCGAGCGAAGCATGACGTGTGCCGCAAGTGAGGAGCAGGTCTGTTTGCATTCCATCAAGTGTTCAGGAAGACAGCAAGATAATGGAGTGTTTGGAGGCTGTCTTTCACTACGTAAAACGTTGTTACACCGGTCGGTACAACACGACCCTACATGGGGACGAGGCTTTTCCATTGTAAGCTGCGAACTGAAGTGAACTGAGCTGCGAACTGAACTGAACTCTTTCTTGCCGTCTACAGGTTAGCACTTCGAGAATTTGGCGCCGCTGACGGAGACATTCATCTGCTCACACTGTTGCAAACAGAATTTACCATTACCAGAAACTGCTCACAACCTGTTCCTCATGGGATGTGGAAATGCTACTTAAATCAGAATTAGCCACTTGAAAATTGAATTTAGTCTGAACAGCCTAAACACAAATTCAGTTTCTACCTCACAGTAACAAATACCGTGTCTCAATCACGAATACCAATAATCGGTAATAGAGTTTGGGAAATGAATTCCGCTTGCTGCTAGGATTACATGAAACATACAAATGCCCTGTGTACACAAAATGCAAAGTCTTTATTATCAAAACAAGCTGTGCATTTCAAATTGAATTTCTTTTGTTGCTGTCCCGAAAACCCGAAGCTGTCAATGCATGTCCCAGCGAATGCAAACTTCCTATGCGATCAAGCTGCTGTCCTCGGCGAAGCGATAAAAGAAATATCCAGTGATAATCATTGGGCTATAAAGCCTGAAACAAACATAATCATCTCATCATAACTAACAATGAAGCCCAACGGTACCAAAATTCTATCACTTTGAAGAATACTCTATTTTGGGATGTCACACCGTGTAGTCTAGTAGAAATTTACTGGTAGTTTGGAAGGAAACTGCTGCTTCTAGAAACATCATAGCATGGAAATGCGGGGACAAATTCTTCCCTGAAACTTCCGATTTACAGATAAATTAGTTTTAAACTCCGAAGAACATGATCGCTCGGTGATCGATCGCACTCGAAGATCTAACATTAGAGAAAACCAGTCCTAAGCGCTAATCAGAGTGTGTGACAATATTGTTCATTGCTTCAGTCCTTAAAGACAAGCAGCATAACTCCCCTCGACCAAGTTTCAAAATCACAGGTATGCATTCAATTGTTAGAAAACCTACGTGAAATGACAGCAAATAATTAATGAATAAATTTCTGGAGTGGCTCCTGACACCTCTGTTAAGACAACTTAAAACCCAAAAGCAAGAGACCTCTCCGAAGACCAACACTTCGTATGGTGGATAATATTAAAACGGACGTCAAGGAAATAATGTAAGAGTGTGTGGGCCGGATTTATCTGGCTCATAGTAAGGTCCATCTACGGGCTCTTGTTACAACAGTAATGAGCTCAGCAGCTCTAAAAGGATGGGGATATTATTGCGAAGCTCAAAAACTGTTGGTTGTTCAAGGACTCTTGTTACGTGCAACATAATTATAGCCTACATATTGCAGTGCAGACTCTCACAGATATTATAGCTAAGTAACGACATACAAACAAGATTCCCAGCAAAGGGAAGCCTTGCACATTCCTCCTCTATACGCCCATTCAAGAGAGCATTTACTTATGGGTTTAATAAGCAGCTTCATTGAGTAGCATATAAACACGAAAAACAAACAAGGAAGAAGACACTAAGTTGCCATTCACTATTCCTTAATTAAATCCATGTTTACAGGTACCTGTCCGTAATATAACTGGCAACAAAAAACACATTACCCTGACATCATGCATTTGTGAGAGTTGAAAAGTTGAGGTTACTTCTAAATGTACATATGCAGAAGAAATTCGCCTTTGGCGTTTCATTCTGAATGGTCTTACAAAATGGAGTACTGGAAGAATGACAAAAAAAGTTGGCAGAACACTAATTAAGAGACGAACACTGTCATGAGATGGTCTTAGAACCGGGCACGAATAGCGAGATAAGAAGAAGAGCTACACACAAACTTCTTTTCGCAAAAAGCCTAAAAAGAAATTTAGGCCCAAACGGGAGGATATTATTAAACATGATCAAAAGTAATGCGAGAGGTTTTCGATCAGATTCAATTAGTTCAAGACAAGAAAAAGTGAGAGAATGTGAACTTGGCAATGAACTGTGGTGTTCCAGAAACAGAGGCATTTCCTATCGGTTGAGCGACTACCAGTTTTCAAAGAAGGAGTACGCTCCATGGAGCTTGCTACATAAGCATTAGGCCACAAAAGTGTCTTATGTGTTACGTATGATTACCACAACACATGACGATTACTTATCTAGACACCATAAACCGATTTTCTTTGTAATAGAGATGCAGTGTGTTTACTGTGAAGTAGGAAATGGCTTTTTACGAGTTCTGGGATGAACTTGAGTGTCTCAGGGGGGTATTATCTATCCTTAGATGAAAACAGCAAGTTACTCAACCTACACGGCGTCAGATGCCAGGCAAACTGCAATGTCATGGGCACCGTACCATACAATTACCTTAATGCTGCACGTTCATTCGGAAGTTTGTAATGTCCAGTACTTCCAAAACATGTTACAAAATATATGACCACATTGTGTGTTCACGTTCCCTCAGGTAACAAAACCTAATTTCAGTTCAACTCCAAATATTTCAAACATACTTACACACACACACACACATACTCGCGTGCGCAAGCAAGCAATATAAACTCTTTCAATACGTGTATTGCGGCTTCGAAACAAGCAGCACAAACTGGCTACATCATTTAGAACTGTTAGTACTACACGTGAAATGGTGTTGTACATATAACAGTATTTAGAATTCCGTTCCTACCTCTCAGTAAACACACTACTCCCTAACTACAAAGACCAACTGGTTAATGCTATTTAGGGAAATAACAGCAGTCGAGAAGATTACATAACGAGCAGCTTAATGATCTGTACTGCTCACCAAATATTATTTGGTTGATCAAATCAAGATGAATGAAATGGGCGGGGCATGTAGCGCGTATGGGGAGAGGGGAAGTGCATACAGTGTTTTGATAGGAACACCTGAGAGGATACGACTACTGGGAAGACCTAAGCGTAGATGGAAGGACAATAATATAATTATTTCGAATGTGAAATGGGGGCATGAACTGAATTGATCTGGCTGAGGACAGGGACATGTGTCAGGATGGTGTGAATGCGATAATGAATGTGTAATTTCTTGACCAGCTGAGGGCCCATTGGCTTCTCAAGCAGGACTCTGCCCCGTGGAGTTAGTTAAACGCTGTTTATTTTGAGCATTCTGAAACATAAATCCCCCCTACGGGCACAATACACATTTGCTGAAAGTAAAAAAAGATGCTAACTATAATTACCTCTGTATTTTCAATACTTGTAATTCTACTTAACTATAAGCTCGAAGATTGTATTGACTATTTGGCCTTTGAGGAGTGAATTCCATAAAAATATGAGGTGATCAAATTTGTGAGGTGGACAAATGCCATCCGATGGCCAAAGCCGAAATCTTTTGTGTGGTTCGTTGTAACGCTTTCCACGCTACGCACATTACAAAACATGAATCTGAATTTATTTGGAGACAAGTAGAAGCACTGTACTTCGTACTGTCTCGTAAAACGAACTATTCATGTCCTCTTGACAGTAAAATATTTCGTTACTGTCGAACCATCTACAAGACCTTTTGTTTATATAAACACCGGTAGCAAAATCGAAATTCATTTTCGCAATCACGATCTGTGTAAAATTTCCACAACAAAATTTACAAAATAAAAGAGATGTGGAATGTCTGTGTATGTAAAATAAACTTGGCCCTTCGTTTGCTTACTTGCTTGATTGCGCACGTGTTTCCCAGAAAAGGGACTGGAGCCGATACAACGCCTCTTACTCCCGTCAGCGTCGAAGGCTCTATTTTCCGACAGACGGCGGGATGTGTTTCCATGACATAGCATGTTGATATTTTGTTTAATCATTTGCATAGTTTTGTGCTGGATAAAATGGCTGTGCTGGAGGCGGGGAGGGGGGGGGTGTGATCACTTCCCAAACACAATCAATTCCCAGTGACGTACCACTTCAGTTCAGGCCATTGCAGTTTATACTACTATGTCCATCAACATGGTAAAAGGACAGTCCCTGTTAAGGTGTCAATCCCGAGAGTAACAGTTTTCTCATAAAAAAAATATGTGCATCCTCTTGCTTTTTTGGAATTTCAGAACAACGACACATACGTGTCGCGACAGGACTGACAAAGAGTTACGTAGGAAAGGCTTCTCGTCATCAGTTAACAAGAAAGACAATGTGCGTGTAACGTAATATTTAGGCGCTTGCAAACACTGTTGCAATGAAAAGCAATGAGTATTACACAAACTGTGTGTGTATTTTAGCCTTAGGTATACAGCATGCAAAGCGTGTACGCCATGTTATCATTTGTGGTCTGCCCCGCTCTACATTGTTTTTCCACATTATCTCACAAAGGGCACCATTTTCGAAAAAAGTTATTAAGCATAAAATATGTGTTTCGAGTTTCTCTACAAAGTTTGTCTGAAATATTTTTCATTCTAAGAAATGAGCGACATATGATAGAATATGTAAATTGGTCTTCACGTAAAATACACTGTATGCTTGTCCGATTTAACATGGAACTTGAATTTTCCTGACAGATTTTCGAAGAATCCTCAAATATAAAATTTTATGAAAATCCGTCAAGTGGGAACTGTGTTGATCCATGCGGACAGACGGACTGACGGACATGACGAAGCTAATATTCGTTTTTCGCAATTTTTCGTAAGTGCCTAAAAAGGGCCCATTCCCAAAAGGAACTATCACCTACTTTAACATAGAAGTCATTTACGACCACTCTCAAGACAGTGTCACCTACTATACTGACATAATGCACAGCGATATTATACACAACTTACGATGACAAAGAGCTACGCGGTGGCGCAGTCGGTTGAGGCGCTGCGCTACAAGCCGGAAGGTTGCGGGTTCGATTCCCTATGGTGTCATTGGAATTTTTCATTGACATAATCCTTCCGGCCGCACTATGGTCCTGGGGTCGATTCAACTTCTAACAGAAATTAGTACCAGGAATTTCCTGGGGGGTAAAGGCGGCCGATGTGTAGGGCTGACAACCTTACAATTTTCATGTGCCGATTGTCCCGAAATCCTCAACCTCCTGGAACCCAATGGGCCTGTCCAGGCCTGTAATGGGGTTGCTTTACCTTTATGATGAGAGAAGACTACAGTCTTCTGGGTTATTACGCTGAGGTAATCGAAATAGAATAACCCACCAGACCATCTTTTGCTGGATGTACGAGCAAAGAGGTCGAGCCCTACTTGGATCTGAGAAGAGTCCAGAAAAATTTGTCACGTCCTGAGATTAAGCGCAATACCTTTGACATAAAGAGTGTAGCACAAAACGTAAAATGCACGTGGCAAGTCGCCAGACTAGCAGTTCAGTGGGAGTGTTTCCTCATCACATTGTGCACTCAAAGCAATACAGGTACGCGTGAGGCACAGGACTTTGTGGCCAGTTTCAGCAAAGGGGAGGGGTCATATTTGTCTGGTCGTGGCTTCCATTAAGACCTTAATAAATACAAATATACGCTGGGCAGGATACTGTGGAAAACACGATCGAACATCTCCGTAAAGGAAGAGGACAGGTGAATTAACGCATCACTGTGAGATATGTATTGATCGCTGGGACCCTGGGTAGGAGAGTCTCATTGCATGTTCATGAGATTCAGGGTGGCAAGAGTCAAAGGATATTAACGTGTAAAGAAGAACCCTACACCCTTGTTGCTTACTTTAAAACCCTGACGACGAAAGCAGTCACTTCACTATTTGAGGAGCAGAAGAAGGATGTCGTAACCTTTCAGAGCAGAGTCGATATTATATATATATCACCTGCTCAAACACGAAGAACCTAACGTTTTATCCATACAGTGTCTGTATGTATTTCTTAGGATTATCATAATAAATTATCATTTACATAAGCAGCACTAACCGATTAGTGTGAACGATGTTAACTCAGTGTTTTCTGTGAGGTAAGAACTTGAATTTTTATGTACCATTCAGCTTAAATTCAGGCATCAAACACAGGCGGTTTGTCGCCGGCCTGTTATTACGGGGATCCGGTTTCGATGCTAGATCAATCCAGGTGAGTTTTGTGGTCCAAAAGTGGCACTGAGACGGTTTTATCCTCCCTCCGACTACTTCGACTTTTTCCTATCTATAACACAACACCAACGCCAAAAAAGTTGCTTAATGGGAAAAGTCATAATAGAAGACCAGTGGAAAAATCAAGAACAAGGTGGAAGGATGTCGTCCTGAGGACACATCTCAGGTCCTAGGAATAAGAGGATGGAGGAGACGGGCAGAAGACAGAGGAGAATGGAGGCGTCTTCTGAGGGAGGCCAGGGCCCAGAAGGGGCTGTAGTTCCATTGATGAAATGGAATGGAATTCGTAAACCAATGCCTCCAATCCCACGTACGTCGTCATGGCTTGGTGTTTAACTTAGCTTTACCATCTTTTAGGCTTGTATACCTATTATTTAAGCATTAATGAGTGTTTACAGGAGGTTAAAGGGACCTGGGGTGGCGTAGTGGTTAAAGCGCTGCGCTACTACTCGGACAGTCCTGGGATCGATTCCCGGTGGTGTCGCTGGATTTTTCAGTGACATATTCCTTTCGATCTTACCATGGCCCTAGGGTCGAATCAACCCCTACAGAAAATGAGTACCAGGAACATTTCCTGGGGGTGAAGGCGGCCGGTGTGTGAAGCTGACGACTTCACCACCTTCATGTGCCGAATGTCATGGAAATCTGGGAGCCTAAACCTCCTGGAACCCTCTGGGCTACACCGGGCCTGTTAGGGACTGCTTTGCCTTTTACAGGAGTTTAAATAGCTAGGATGGTTCACTTGCCGACACTTTGCTTTAATCATCGTGTCTGACTTATAACTGCAAATCTCATAATCAAAAGCCATATTTACAATTACATACTCTTTATTATTATTATTATTATTATTATTACTATTATTATTATTCCTATTATTTATCACATTTTGTATGTAACAGCAACAAAAACGAAACAAATGAAGAATGGACTGAAGTGTTTCACAGTTGATGACACTTCAGGATGATTAAAGTAACTTCAAGGCACAAGAGACTTCGGCGAAACATCTGTTAATGAATGGGGAATTTAAAGGAATGAACTAATACACCGTATATCTTGTGAAACGTCAAACTCAATAAGTTATATCATATCTACAGCTGCCACAGCACGATATCTACTTTAAAATGTTGGTGGCACTGTCGCCATTTCGCAAGTTGTTTCTGCGTCTAACGGACCCCACGAAAACAGAATGTGACAGCTGGAATGGATTCGTCTGGCTTCGAATAGGATCCAGTGGTGGGATCTTGTGAACAGCAGCAAATTACTATGGGCTTTTTGTGGAAGACTTCATTACATGGAGTAATTTACAGTGTGACCAACAGAGGCTGAGATACTGTTGCACCAAGCCTCGCACGGAGGTCAATCGGTTCAGTGTATTGGAACCGAGACCTAAAGGTTATGTTCGAAACGATTCAGGACGCCATTAACTCGATCGTCACCTCGTCAGTGATGCCGGTTTCTCTATGTGAAATCAGCAGAGCTTATCCTGAGTGATGTCACGAAATCTGCCAGTATTTCCAGCGCGCCTGCAGATTCTATGACGCAGATCGTTGTACTCCCAAAACCCTTGCACGATGTAGTTAATATGATGCATACAGGAACCTACCTAAAAAAATGACACGTCGTGTCTCCCTTATAAATACCAACCAGTTAATGTTATTTGACGAAATAATAGCCGCATTATGGGAGAAATTTTAAAAGATTTTTCAGTATGTCAAAATGGTAACACTTACAGTTAATACTGTGACTTATTCGTCCGCGTTTTGGTCCTGATATTACAGTCAGTTCACATGACACTGCGTTAAGTTATTTGAGCAGATTTTCAAATTATATTACTTCGGAATTGCTTTCGAATTTACCGGCGTCACGTTCAATTTCACTGTTCAGCACACACTACACTCAGTGTAAAGTGTAGTAATGACATTAGCCTATGCTGTAGTACTGTTATTTCAGCTCAGAGCACGCATTTTCACCACGAAATGTTATTACAAACTGTATATCTTCTATTTATGCTGTATTTAAAGAGTTTTAGTACCTCATTTTACAGTGCTGAATGAGAGGACGGTCAGCAAATAAAAATTTTGTAGAGAGGATTTGGAAGGAACTGGTAGTGGCTTTTGTTTAATGTGGGCATGCTATGCCGGAATTTTATCAGAAGACACTGAGATGAAATAAGGGGTACGTTATGACAGAAGGCCTCTTCGGCGAGATTTATACCAAGGACTTCTTAACATGATGCAGAGCACAAACTGCTCAGTCTTGAAGTTCTAATTACAGCACACTAACTGTATGAAAAGTACTGTCTTCCGGGATGTAACACCGTGTAAATTTATACGAGGGTTGGAACTTTAATAGTGGCAACTATTTATTTACAGCTGATACAAAACAGATACATGTTTCGAATATGTGGAAATAAAATGCCAACTAGATGCGACAGAGGTTTTTATTGCAGATCTTATTGCTTGCTCAACATGTTTCGGGCATCACCATGCCCATCATCAG
>JGI20166J26741_11565473_pt1 | contig 12007 bp, 5 predicted proteins | sample TergutCu122P5_FD_26741 | JGI IMG/M metagenome (IMG submission 26741) | reverse complement strand
AGCAAACTGGAAGACAAAAGATTCTGCACTGAATAATAGCAAGCATTCCCTACCTTCAATCTGCTCTTAATTTCTTCCTGAATAGAATTTTTACTTGTTAGTAGCAACGCAAAACTTGACCATTTCAAGATTGCCCAATTCCAATTTCCCACAGCTGCAAATGAGACAGTACTGTACAGTAGGTCTCTCCAATCCACTACAATTATGAATTAAATATAAACCATCGCTTCAGAGAAACGTACTGTAAGCTACAGAAACAAAAGTTCTGAATACCAAATTATGTTCGGATCACCTGAGATAGTGTTTAATGAGGAAACCCAGAAGAATATTAAAACATGAGAGACGAAATGCAACTAGACTAGCCAAAATTACATAATAAGGAGCTTCATAATTTTTACCCCTCACCGAATAAGAATGATCAAATCAAGCAGGATGAGACAAACTGGCATGGGGCAAGAAGAGGGAGAGACTGGAAATGCCAACAAGGGCAGAGATCTTCTTGGAGACCTAGGCACAAATGGCAGGATAACATTAAGATGGATTTAAGGGAACTGGGTATGAGGATGTGAATGGGAGTCATCTGGCTCAGAATATGGGCCAGTGACTAGCAAAAGTGCACCCTGTAAATGTCTGGTTCTATGAACTCGGAGAATTGTTTGACCCGTTGTACAACTATTACGTCCTTAAGGAGGATTCTCACAGGACACAGCTGGTGTGTTTATCTGAATAATTAAAGCCCAATGTTTCTGCAACAGGATGTAAGTTACAAGAATTATGGAAAGTTGTTGCACATTAGCGTGTATGACGAGAAACAGGAACTCAGGTTTGAGAAAGAGAAGGCTGTGTGTGACCTTGACTCAAGTGATCTTTCAATACACGCTCTCTGCTACGTAACTGTTTGCCATATAAAGTGAGACCCGCTCCCACACCTTGCTGTTCAAATAGTCAACATTCTTATTCAGGGACCCTTTAGCTTACAGACTCACACTGCTTTCACACAAAACTACTCATTCCTCTCATGCCTAGATTATTAAGAAGCGTTAAATTTAACACTTGGCGTATTTCTATTAAAACTACAAAATATGTTATTTTTAATCTGATGCCCCAAAAATATTTTCATATTAGTACCATATGACATGCAGAACATCAATAAAACCCCCTTTTTTGGGGGGAGGGGCAAGAAATAAAGGTTAAACACCGTGTTCATATTGACACACTGCTGGTGCTATCCTGAGCCAGCCAAACCCAGTCAAGACCCCAAAATTAAGTTTATTAATATCAATTTTAATATTATCCTTCACATCAATATATATATATATATATATATGTATATATGTGTGTGTCTAAGAAGTAATCCATTTCCTTAAGTCTCCTGACCAAAATGTCGTACAATTCTGATGACTTAATCATTACACATCTTCCAGTTGAAATATTTAGCCAGAACATTTGTTATGCAATTACCATTTTGAATGGAAATTAAGTCAGAGCCAGTCTCTGATGAAACACTGTACTTTTTTGGATTTGTGTTTTTACAAATCGGTACCGCCAAATAAGTGTCATAATAATGAAATACCAAACCTAACCTGCTACAGACTATGCTTCTTCATTACTTGCCGTTTACATATGCCCTTCAACAATTTCCTCAAAATTAAACATAATTGTCGGCTACGTGGTTTATGATTGGACTGACATTCAGTTTCCACGGACAAAAATGTAGTATCTCTATACACTGCAGTCAATATCCGAACAGATGCCTGGTAAGAACTGACTCCCCTATTTAGTAAAATCAGCCATACATAACTTGAAACACAATTATGTCTTTGACCAATACAAAAATATTTCTGTCAGTGATTTCAGGCACTGGCCGTGATGGATAAGATCTGTGCTCTTCTGGCATTTTAGGCGGGGGAGAGCGGTAATTCCTTACTTTTGACCTATGAAGATGGGACCGATAGGCTGTCGTGAAACACCAGTACGTAATTATCACTCTATGCTCTGAAATATCCCAGAAAAGCGCAAATTTCGTGTTTCTGCCTTTACTCTTTATTGTTACGTATGTCCAAATATGTCTTCTTTCTAATGTTTCCGCTTGGTCCAATTATTCTTAATTTGCATAACATACAGATAGGCAATACGCAGAGAACAGACCTTTTTCCAGTTAAATACAATACTGAAATAGACTTCTTGTAAGACGTCCACCCCATCAAAAGTTTCAAGTACAGGGAACTACCTCACCTATTTTCTGAAATTTATGCAGTGTAAGCTGTTGTGTCAGCAACAGGCAATCTGTCCTATTGTGTATTGCATATGCAGATGCAATTTGTGTTAAAAGTTAGTTCCTGGTGCCACCATCTGTCATTCAACTGACACCAACTGCAATGCAGCCTCTGGCGTTACTAAAACCGTTGAAGCATCTATACAAACATATTTAACGGCTACAGAAAGAGCGAGAGCTCATTTTTAAGAACACATGTGCCCACAATTTGCTCAGAACATACTAATATGAGAAGTGTTTGGTATTTGGGGTTGCAGCAGTGCCTCATGATGCCAAGCAGTTCACGATTCAATAAAAATAAAGACCATGGATCAAAACTTGAATTCTGATAAAACATTTATTATCAGAAAAGTAGTATATGTTTTGGCTTATAAAGCTATCATCAGCTACCCCCTTCGTAAAATAACTGGGAGAAAAAATTGTGTATACAATGTTAAGCTCTTAACATTTCATATACATCATTTTTCCTTTCAAAATCTTTATGAAAGGCATACCTGATGATTTTACAAGCTACAACAAGTAGTGCGTTTCTGACGATAAATATTTTGTCAATATTTAAGTTGCGATTGACTGCCTTTTTTATATTTTATCTTCAGTGTAATCATAATGGATTCTGCCTGCCAATGTTAAATCTAAGGATGGTAGTATTCTTCAGTGTGATTCTGAAGAAGACACTACAACCCTTTAAATCAACTGGATCGCATTATCACCCAGTGACAGTGTCACTTCCCTGAACACTTGACTCTTAGAAACTGCTTAAATGAATTTTAAGACATTTCATAAACTTAAAGAAGCTGTATTTGTTAGACGTAATTTTACTGATGTATGAAACTTCCAACCAAGACACAGAAAAACCACAACAATATTAACCTTCAAATGACCTACGTTTGCACATGCCAATGCGCAAGAAAAAACACCCCTAGAAATTCATTTTATGTATTTAGACAACAAAAAAATTTACTGGATTTTTAAGACTTGCTACACAATCTCCGTTTTATTTTCCACAAAATGCCATTTATTTGATAACTTCATCTTTTTCTGTTCAAATAATACTCACGTTTTCATAAACTGTGAACTAAAATTTAAATATAAACCCTGTATTTTAACGGTTAACCTTGGACACAGTGACTTCAGCTGCAAATGATAAACAGAGAACAAAATGCACGTTCAAAAGTACAGTTACAACAAAAGTATATTCCATATTCCCTTTGTATTCAATTAATTTTGAACAGTTTACTTGGAGGTACTGTTAACATGATGTAAGAGGGGTGCTGATAAGTCCTTAGCCCGACATACTTCCCGATGTCGTAAGACGGAATCGGTAGCATCATTGGAAAGAGGGGTCTGTTCATGTGCCGAATTGCTAGTCTTTTCTTGTTACAGAGGCTAAAACGAAGCATGTAAGGCGACGCGCACGATTTCAACAACATCGAGACGCGAGCTGTCATCAAGTTTTTTCCCCCCTGCAAGACAAGGCGCCGAAGGAAATTCACGCCATTCTGATAGAAACATTAGGGGAACATGCATCATCGTATGCCACCGTCAAAAACTGGGTGGCCCAGTTTAAACATGGTGATTTTTCCACCTGTGATACGCCTCGTCCTGGACCACCCAAAACAGTGACCACCCCGGAGATTATTGATCAAATTCACGAGATAATCTTGGAAGACCGACAGCCGGATTTCGGATAAATCAATAGCTGAGCAACTGGACATCTCACGTAAGCGGGTTGGGTCCATCATTCATGAAGAGTTGGACAAGCGGAAGCTCTCCGCGAAGTGGGTCCCGAAATGCCTGAACGCGGATCAAAAACTTCAACGGTGCCAGTCGTCTGAGCAACTTTCGGAATATTTTTCGGCGCGATCCAAATGATTTCCTGTCGCGATTGGTGATCATGGACGAAACCTGGTTATATCACTATGACCCGAAGACAAAGCAAAAATCAATGGAGTGGCGGCATAGCGGCTCACCCCGCCCCAAAAAATTCCGTGTGCAAAAATCCGCCTCGATTTTTTGGGATCAAAACGGCATCATCCTCATTGATTATCTTCCAAATGGCCAAACTATCAACGCGGAGTATTACTCATCTCTGCTGGTGCAACTGAAGGACATTTTGAAGGAAAAACGTCGCAGGAAGCTCACCAAGGGTGTCTTATTCTTGCAGGAAAATGTCGCGGCTCACCGGGCACTTGAAACCCAGAAGAAACTGGCCTACCTGGGCTTGCAATGTCTTGATGACCCACCCTATTCTCCGTATCTGGCCCCGTCAGACTACCACCTGTTCCCTGGACTGAAAAAACAATTGAAAGGCCGCCGTTTTTCGTCCGACGACGAGGTCATTGCAGCCGCGGAGACCTGGTTGGACGGACAACCTTCTGATTTTTTTTTGAGTGGCTTACAAAAGTTAGAGCAACGGGCTAAGAAGTGTATTGGGCTTCGTGAGAAGTATGTTGAATAAATCCCGAGTTTGGTCTCTGTAGCTTGTTTCCTTCCTGGTCGGTCTAAGAACTTATCAGCACCCCCTCGTACAAATAGGATTAAAGTATGATATATATATATATATATATATATATATATATATATATATATAACACAACGACCCAATTGTGAACTAACAAATCAAGAGTTCTGCAATTCATTCAAAACAAAGAAATGCTCCATGTGTCCATGCGCAATTTTAACATACCTGTACATGAGATTATTCAGTACTTGTCTTTAGCTTCGTTACCTACGTATGGGACTGGTGATACTACACATAATACTGGTGTTCTACAGAACTACTGTAACTATAAATCAGAGATCACTGTGCTTTATTTGTTGCATGACTTCTTATCAAATATAACTGTAACATTGCCAGTTTAATATTTACGCACTGGAAAATAAGATTTACAGAATCTCAATATGTGCAAATGGCGAAAAAGACAAAGTTTGGGTTTAAAACTCTGCTCACTAAAAATAAAAAAAATTATCATCATTCGATAAAACGTAAATTCAAGGCCACACAATGAAGGCAGTTTCACACAAAAGAGGTGTGCCTGCGTACTCTTCCAAGTATTACATATCTGGCAGAGGCAACAGAGGAGGGACATCTATTTCTTGCATTATTTTACAACAATGAGTCAACTTCTGCTTAAGTAGCATTGAAGGCTTAGTCGTCCACTTGCTATATGGGGTAGAGATTACAGTTATTTCTGTCTCTATCTCCATTCACAGTGGAAGCCAAGGTTCTATCCTAGGCAAAATTATAAGGAATCTGCTGTAGAAAAAGTGTCACTAGGCCTGGTTTTCCTGCATACTTTGGTTTTCCTTGTCAGAATCATTCCACCAATGCTCCATACTCAGAATTCATTCTTCTACTGATGTTACCTAATCTTAGGAACTGACAGCATTGTTAAATAAAGCATTTCTGTTCTCTCTCTCTCTCCACCTCTCTCTCTTTCTCTCTCTCTCCACACCCCTCCTCTCTCTCTCTCATCCACATCATAAACATATACAAAACAGATGCCTCACTAAAGTATTTCATCTTTAAATTTCTAGCACTGGCAACCCTACTGTGTCTAGTAACCATAAAAATGCTAATATGAGACTTGTTTACATTTACAAAGCCCTGTACATGTCCATAATTACATGTACCCCTCGCTTATTAATAAGGGCAGCGACCTTCCACTTGTAGGGGTAGTGGAAGGGTTAAGCTGAGAAACCGGCATGTCAATAATAAGTTGCACCAATAATACCGGTATCATTGAAATATAGCTCTGAATTTTAAGGCATATGTTATGACAGTATGAGAGGTAATGGAGCAGAAAAGGACTGCAAGTGATTGACTAATTTATTAACTAACCAAATGAATGACTAACAAAATGAACAAACAAAATAACTTATCAAGCAAAAAACTAACAGCAAATTCATCCACTGCATCAGTACATGGTGTTACATCCCAGAAGACAGACATCTTTATATGCAGCTACAAGAACATCAAATCTCACATTTCTGTATTCTGATTGGGACAGAGAGCATCCCTGATTGCAAGATTCATGTAATTTACAGAAGCATAACATTGTTCACAACTAACTGACATCAGCAGCAACTCCAGGTTTCACAAGACACATTTCTTTCTGTTTCAATTTGCAATTGAAGATGGATAAGGAAAAGTTATTTAACATGATAATCCAAGCAGGAAATTGATTTGATGCAAACAACAGAATTACTTATATGAAACCAACAGCACAGGAACTGAAGTGGAACAGAGAAAAGCAAAGCTGTGTAACTGTGTATCGCATCGCTAGGTATCTCCACTTTCTACAGATTATGGCAGAGTGTAGTATGTAACAGATTACAGTTTCACAGAAAAAGAAATCATTTACACCAAGATTCTCTGCTCCAATTTGTTAAACAAACCTGACAAATGGAGCATCTATTATTCACAGAACTTTTTACTACTGTTTTTTTAAGAACACAGGAAAAATTGCCTTGAAAATACTTGTATGGCTGTAATTTTAAACACAGTAATACTGTATTTACCCAAATGCAAGACGACTCCAATCTAAGACAACCCCCAAGAAAAATATGTCTACCAAGGGAAAATGTATTTATCCAAATCTAAGATAACCCCCCAAGAATAAAAAAAAATATGCTAAAAAATATTTTACTAAAAATTTCGTACCCTTACTACATATGTCCAATTCTATATACCTTTACCAACCAGTTGCACCATCTCCATCTGCACAGTAATCTTCCTCACATTCAGTCCTAACATTCCCATTCTCTTCACTGCCATTCTACAACATATCAGTCCCATCCACTGCACTGGATATACAGAACTTCTTAAAACCCTTCACAGTCACTTCTGGTGAGATACACTGCCATGCCATTATGATCTACATTGACTAAATAATACATTTATATTTTTTGGTTTATAAGCTTACTTCAACTTCTCCACAGATGATGTTAGTGGTGTTAAGAATTTAAACACATGTGTTCTGGATTTCTGTCGTCTCTGTGGTCTAATCAGTTTGAGTTCATGGCTCTTTTTATGGTTTTTAATATGTTGATTGGTCCAGGTTTTATTTTTGAGCCTTGTAGTTAATTCTTAATTCCTAAGTAGCCATTTTCCTGTTACTACCCTCAGACTAGATCTGCTCTCAGGTACATATCTTAACAAGCTACTGTTTCTGTGGTGCCCAGTAACTGAGAATAGCTCAGTCTAAGGTTAGGTACTTCTTTGTCTGAAAACAGAAAAAGAGCCAGCTACCAAAATGTGTGTGTCTTTACAACATTAGATAATAGACAAAGTACCAAAAAAGAAGACTGTGTCAGTTACCTTCATTTGTCCTCTGTTCTTTTGGATTTCTAGACCCTTGAAGATGGGACTGATAGGTTGTCCCAAAACGTTGGTAAGGAATTATCACTCAATGCTGCGTAATATCTCAGAAGAGCGGAGATCCCACATTGCGATTTGACTCTGCAGTCCAGGGCAGGTTCAGAGCTATCTGGTTTGTCACGGTGCAGTTCAGCACTTCATACGAGAATTTAAGATGACCTCATACTCGTATATTTAAGCACCAAATTTAAGGAAAAAAGTCTTGCATTTGAGTAAACACAGTACAAATCCTGGACTACAGGTTCCAACCTACTATCATATGATTGATTATCCATTGTATCAAACACAGTAATGAAAGATTTATAGTTGAGACCACTATGTGAACAATGTAATGGAAGAAACACTGAAGAGGAGTCAAAACAAATCTAACCCAGCAGCATAATTAACTGAATGCAGTATTGATAAATGAATCAGCAGACAAAACTGAATGTAAAATTGTAAAAAGGTGAGGATCGAGCAAACAAACCCCCATACTTTAAACAGATACTCTCAGTAAGTTGTAATTCCTGCCACTGAAATACCTCAATTTCCAACCTACATATGGAGAGACATGAACCTCTAGAAGTACCAAAACATATGTCACTATTTCACTTTCTGTCAGTGCACTGTCCATATAAGCACTGGTGTTTGATCATTCAGTGATTCCCAACTAAGGAAAACATGTTTAAGAAATATTTTTCTGAAAGTAATTAGTTTCAAAAACAATGCAGACTATTATTAACTGGATTATTGTCAAGTGGTAAGCATAAAGTGTAAACTCTCATTATATCTGAATCTTATTAAAAGTTCACACTTTACAAGCCAATTAGCAAAGAATTTAGTGCAAATTGCAGTAATTAAAAGGATTAAAACGTTCTTGCCTTCCTTAACCAATAAACAGATGACAAACCGCTCAACTTATTACCTTCTTAGGTACAATGAGGAAAGTGGAACCATCAGATCATGCACACATTTCTTTACATGCTATTCAGGATTTCTTTGGGAACACACAGCCTCAAGAGTAAGAGAACATGTGACATGTAATCACTTGACTGCAGATAATAGAGATTAAGATTCCATTCAGAATTATTTTTAGAGATCATTCTAGCATCATGAAACTGGTGTTAACTCTGGCCACTTGCAACTGTACCCTTAATCATTATGTACACACATGTTCTGCACATAATGACCAGAGAGAGAGAGAGAGAGAAGGAAGGGGGGGAAAGAAAAAAGAAAAAGAACCAAAATACTGTAAAGGGACAGCCACAAGTTACAAGTACTTTGGCAGTAATTAGAGTAATAACAGTCAGGCACAGTCTGTACACTTTAAACAGTTGAGGACATAGAGTAATGGCTTTTAAGAGCCAAAAATTCCCTTTAACTGTCCGTAATTTTTTTATTCTATGAACACTTGAACTGATTAGGCTATATTACTCAAATAAAAATCTAGTTCCTTACAGTGTGGCCATCCAATCAAAAGACCATATTCACACTTGTAAAAGAACCACAAGTTTTCTAGCAGTTTACAGCTTTATCATAACAGTAAATTTCCGTATGTATATATGCACAACTGACCTGGGCTCTTTTCACTGTGGGACCCAACAGTACAGTGTAGTAATAACTTTCTTCATAAAGACATGACAGGCAATGCACATACAATGTAACAATGAGGTGTGTTCGTGCAAACATTGTTGCTGTGGAAAAGCAATAAGTATTACATATTCTGAGTTTGTGTTCATAACATTTGCTATACAGCATGAAATATGCATGCACCATATTGTCACCTGTGGCCTGTCTGGCTCTACCATATTTTTCCACATTATCTCACAAACGGCACTATTTTCGAAAAAAGTTATTCAATATAAAATGTGTGTTTTGATTTTCTCTACAAATTTTTTTCGGAAACACTTCTCATTCTAAAACGAACTAAGCGAGAAATGTATATTGGTCTACATGTAAAGAAACCATTATTCTTGTCAGGTTTTAATGTAACTGAAATTTACTCAACAGATTTTTGAAAAACACTCAAATAACAAATTTCATGAAAACCCGTCCAGTGGGAGCCGAGTTGTTCCATGCAGACGGACGGACGGACAGATGACAGACAGACGTGACAAAGCTAATAGTCGCTTTTCGCAATTTTGCGAACGCGCCTAAAACGGTGTTAAAAGTGTCTGCTGAACCTCCTTCCAGTTGTGTTAAACTTGGCATACTTCTCTAAACACTGTATGTTATTCATAATATTCTGGAAGTACAATGAAGCAAGACACTGTGCGTGTTCATGTAATGTTTGTACCTCTGCGGCTATTCTAACAGTCTGAAATCATTTAATTCCAAAACAGCGCTTTTATGGCGATTTGATGTCAATGGTAACAAAACTTACGTAGGTGTTCATGGGAAGTACCCGAATTTAACAAAATTTGGGCTCTCTCTGCAGATTTTCATAGATGTTCCGCAATACCAAATTTCACGTAAATCCGTCCAGCAGGAGCCGCGCTGATACAGGCGAATAGAAGGACAGACACACAGACAGACGAGCTAACAGCCTGATAAATTGAATTTAATGTCGCCGGCAACAATAAAACGTACTTACGTATTCATATCAGATGCCTAATATTCTTCCCCCGATTTTAATCAAATTTAGAATTTCTTGACAGATTTTCGTAAGAGTCCTCAGTATTAAATTTAACGTAAATCCGTCCAATTAAAGGCGCGCTGATACATGCGTACAGACGGACAGACAGAAAATATGGACAGTTGGACGAACAGCCTGACACCATTTCAGTCAAAGAGAGCAGTTTTATGGCGACTGAATGTTGCCAGGAACAGTGAAACCACGTCTTCCTGTAGAGTGTCCGAAATTTTTGTCCGATTTTGACTACATTTTGATTTTGACAGATTTTCATGGAAGTCCACAACATCAAATTGCACAGAAATCCGCCCAGTTGGAGACGCGCTCATACGTGCGGACAGACGAAGGAGATGACGCAGGTAATGGGCGCTCTTCGAGACTAGGCGAACGCGCCTAAAAACGACGTTTCTGATCCCATCCTGAGTCAGTTATTCATTTTAATATATCCACCTATACCTACAGATTGCATGTCACCTAATTCATGACATTTTGTCTATTACAATTTTATGCATCATGCCCAGGGTATCATAAATTTTATACGTTAATTATCTGAAGAGTTATACGTGAAGACACATATAATTTATGTTATAATACAATTTTTTTCTAAAAGTTTCTTACTGCATTTTGGTACAACCAACAAAGTACGTAATTTTTTTTCATGCAAAGAATGATACATTTGAGAGCTGGTCACGAAATAAGTTTACAGTGCCTACACTTTGGGTTCAGTTTTAACTGTACCGCTATCCCACTACTTTTCCACACAGTCTCTGCCACAACAGATGCATTAATCACATCACAGGATGAGCTATTATCTTCAGTGTTGACACAAGTCTGTGTTCTGCATTATCAGCCATTGTGTCACAACTGTTTTCACCTCGCAATCATCTTTAAATTAATAACCCCCCCCCCACACAATATTTTAAATGAATGGTGGAAAAAGGATGACAACAGCTTCAAACCAAACGCCCCTGATGAATCACGATAGGTGTAGGTTCTTTAGTTATAAAATTATATACCATGTACAACTTATTATGTGACTGACCCTTTTATGTTATTGGCTGGTGAGGTATAAATAAATGTGGTGCATTGGAAGCAATAGAATAGAATGGAGTCTCAAACCTTCTGTTGGGAGCCGAACTTTCATTGTCCATTAGGAGGACAGCTTTTATTCTGCCAAGTGTTTTATACTAAATCCTGAAAACTACCTTTAGTTAACAGATTATTTACTACACTACAGTCTGGACTGATGACCACTAACTAACAACTTAGTTTCAGTTTCAGTTTATTTGTTCATCCGCTTAGTCACACATGTAACATTGGACAAGTCAATTGCAGTTTACAATTTATATATTACAATACAACTTATAATATATGGACATCCACCCAAAATAATATAATAAATAACAATACAAAGTTTAAAAGCCAATTGGAAGTGGAATCTGTCAATCAACACAGTGGTTTAATTATATCAGTGGAACGTTTATTTTTTAATTTATTATTTCATTTCAACTGCGTAGGGTATAGAGGTAAAGGTAAAGCAGTCCCGTTACAGGCCTGGAGTGGCCCAGAGGGTTCCAGGAAGTTAAGGTTCCCAGATTTCATGACAACGGCACAGGATTGTGTTAAGGTTGTCAGCCTTAGGCACCGGCCGCCTTTACCCCCAGGAAATATACCTGGTACTCATTTCTGTTAGAGGCTGAGTCGACCCCAGGGCCATAGTGCGACCGGAATGGTTATGTCA
>JGI20166J26741_11565362_pt1 | contig 12007 bp, 6 predicted proteins | sample TergutCu122P5_FD_26741 | JGI IMG/M metagenome (IMG submission 26741) | reverse complement strand
TCGATTCCCGATGGTGTGACTGGAATTTTTCAGTGACATAATCCTTCCGGTCGCACTATGGCCCTGGGGTCGACTCAGCCTCTAACAGAAATGAGTACCATGTGTATTTCCTGGGTGTAAAGGCGGCCGGTGCCTAAGGCTGACAACCTTACCACCATCCTGTGCCGTTGTCATGAAAATCTGGGAACCTTAACTTCCTGGAACCCTCTGGGCCACTCCAGGCCTGTAATGGGACTGCTTTACCCTTATAATATGTAATGATTGTTACTGTTAACAGCAGTACGAAATGTTCTGTAGTTCGGCGAGGCATTTACAGTGTCAAACTGAACGCTTCTGTATTGCTGACAACTTCATGTACGCCAACAATAAAAAGGAACGTATTCTACTTTTAGGTTTTGTTGAACGTGCATCACTGTATAATCTTGTAAATAAAGCCAACTTAGTGCACAATTTCTCTTAGAATGTTTATTTCGTTTCTCTACATGTTTCGGGCGAATATGTGTCCATCATCAGGAGAAATAACTGTGTTTTTGCGACACTTGGTACTTGTTATTCTGTATGGATGACTGTCTGTCTGCACCCTGCATACCAGAATGACAAGTACCATGTGTCGCATAAATACAGTTGTTTCTCCTGATGATGGGCACGTAGTCGTACGAAACATGTACAGAAAAGCAATAAACATAGTTACTTACTTAATTACTCCATGCAGCACAGTCCTTCTTGAGAAGCTAACTGGTTCTGCAGCTAGTCAAGAAATTCCCCGCATTTTTGGAACTCGAAGGTTCATAATCGTACTCACAAGTGCCCGCCGCCTGTCCCTATCCTGAGCCAACTCCATCCAGTCCTCACAACCCCCTCCCACTTCCTGAAGAAAACATACTAAGAAAAATTGTGCACCAAGTTGGCTTTACGAGTATTTACAAGATTATTCTACATTCTTGATTTCTTGTTATTGTTCTAAGAACATGGAACTTTCGAATTTTTTGAAGTTTCTGTAATTTTTCAATATAAAATCTTTATATTAATCCGCTTTCTCGCTGTCATTACCAAAAACACAAATAAGGCAAAATGGCACCCAATTCTTACCCTTTTTTTTTGCCATCATATATCATTGGCCTATTGGGTCACATACTTGAAGAAACATCACACATTTTGCACAAAAACTTGACACAACACCATTAATTTTCAAAATGTTTGTCCTTTGCTTAGCGGACTTTATCGGGACTTGAAATTAAATTACCGCTATGCAATGTTTTCCTAACATATAAAAGTAAAGCAGTCCCGTTACAGGCCCGGTGTGGCCCAGAGGGTTCCAGGAGGTTTAGGCTCCCAGATTTTCATGACATTCGGCACTTAAAGGTGGTGAGGTCGTCACCCTCACACACCGGCTGCCTTTACCCCCAGAAATGTTCCTGGCACTCATTTTCACTAGGGGCTGAGTCAACACCAGGGCCATGGTGTGGTCGGAAGGAAATATGACACCCCCGGGAATCGATTCCGGGACCGTCCGACTAGTAGCGCAGCGCCTTAACCACTACGCCTCCCCAGGCCCCTTTCCTAACCTATGCTTGTGTGAACAAACAAAACAGCTACACAGACACATCTGATGGTTTTTAGGTCATATTTGACTTACTCCAGTCGCCTGACTGAGCTCTGGTCTCTGCCCAAACCGGCCCAAGGGCTGAATACCTATAATAATAATAATAATAATAATAATAATAATAAATAAATAAATAAATAAATAAATAAATAAATAATTTGACTTACTATATTTCTAATTTTCTACACCAGCCCCTGTAAAATATTATTCGAATCTTGCGAATTTTTCATTCGTCAAGGTGTGAATTAAAACAACGTTTCTTAGAAACATTCCAAAGGCCAGCACAGAGAATGATGTGGGCCGACAGCACTCCGCGTTCCGTGCTCCACAGATTGACAGACTTTGGTCTAGACCATGCCAGCTGGCAGATGTTTTGGGCTGATGTTCTATCAGAGACGCTTATTAGCTCAGCTGGTTAAATTATTGTAAAAAGGATGACGTGTATAGAGTCAGCACCGAGATGCTGTTTCTCAAGCGGTCTTTCTGTTGTCACCAATTCTCTTTGTCTTACACCCAGTTTCTTCCGTTTTCTACTTCTTTTAGGCCCTTTGTACCTCCTTCCACGTTATATGAATCTCTTTTATTTCTCATCGCCCTCTATTGCTTTTACCCAGCAAATTATTTGTGTTGTCATATTACAAAGACAGCAAGAATATGACTCCATTCAAAGAAAACAGAAGTCCTCTTTCAAAAGATTTGTTCCAGGAAATTTCCAGGTGTTAACAGGTTAAAATTGAAGAAAGCAAATCATAGAATACAGCGCACGTCAGGAAATGCTAAACAAATACGTCAAAAGTCAGGCCTGAAATTCTGAGACAAAGGCGCGTTACGTAGCTGATGTAAATGCTTTGAATATATCCGCTGCTTTGTTGCGGTTCTGAAGGTACCCATAGTTGCCGATGATCTTTCGGTCTTCGCCATCGGCTAATACCAGAAATTTTTCGGGTGGGTTATTGGATGGACCTAATTTCTAACTCCAGCTAGCGTAGTGGTTTTATAATTCACCTGATGGTAGGGACTAAACAGTTACTCAAATAGATAACAGGAGGCAGACACATTTCACCCTAGAATAGGCCACAAAGTCCCAGAGGGAGAGCAGATGTATAGCTCTACTCTTTCTTTAACCTCGGTGCTAGATGGTGGTGGGTGGTCACCGCCACCCCTCGGCCGCTTTACCCCCGGGAAAGGCCCGGTACCCATTGTACAGGAGGCTGCGTGGGCCCCAGGGTCTGTCTGGAAGGGTGCGGAAAATCTCGTCCCCTACCGGGATTCGATCCCCGGACCGTCCAGCCCCTAGCGAGTCGCTGTACCGACTGAGCAATCCGGCTTCTGGAGGCAGACAAAGTCCAGTATAACAGAAGCACGTCATTACCTCTGTACTTCATAATGTCCCTCCTATGCCACTGTAGCTCACTACGCGCTAGGATATTGTTTCGTATAGCCCGACATTTCATTACACCGTCTCCAAAATAGCCCACCTCTGGGCAGTTTGAGCCCACTTCCACATCCTATTCCCTTAAGTTTCATCTTGGTCCTTCTCCCTGCTTTGTGTCTAGTTCTCGCCAGTTAATCTCTTCATTTCACCTATTTCGACTTAAAATTTCGTATGTACAGGTGTGGCTCTTAAGTTCCCGGAATGAGTGTATTGCAGAGCCTATCATGTTACATTAGACGCGACAGTCCAGAAATAATGTTAGAGTCCAGTTGAAATGAGATACCCAAGGGGACAATTCTGAAGGCAGCCTTCCATCAGGTTGTAGTTGAAATGTAAAGCAGTCCCGTAACAGGCTCGGTATGGCCCAGAGGGTTCCAGGAGGTTTAGGCTCCCAGATTTTTATGACATTCGGTACATGAAGGTAGTGAGGTTGTCAGCCTCACGCACCGGCCGCCTTTACCCCCAGGAAATGTTCCTGGTACTTATTTTCACTAGGGGCTGAGTCGAACCCAGGGCCATGGTACGGTCGGTATAGCGAATCGCTATACCGACTGAGCTATCGAGACCCACCGAATCTTAATAATAGGAATCATAAAGTGCAGAATTCTGTCAAAATATGGATCTACAATTTGCTATTCTCATCATTTCCAAGCGAACTAAACCAAAGTTACCAACAGATATGAGCAGTGAAAATTGCGGTACTTTGGAATGTGTCGCCTGCAGCAGGATCCATCAAATCGTTGGTCCTAATTCACGGGACTACATGATGACACAGCCCAAAAATACAAAATTTTAACCGCCAACAAACACCAAACATTTTCATGCGCCAAAAATATTTGCCAAGTATTCGAAAAGAAAATTTGAATTTCCCATCGCTCCGACTGTAACGATTATTGCCTTCTGTGGTCTACTACCGTGATGACGTCTCGCAACTACGAAGTTCCTCCAACTTCTACTTACAAATTCTGAATGATTTCAATACACGTACCGTGCATCTTTTGTTATTTTGTACAATGACCAACAAATGAACAATTATTTCACAAATTATCACACTCCAACATGTTTCGACACTATCGTGTCATCCTCAGGCAGCTTGTAATCAATACCTTGCCAAGTCACACAAGTATTTCAAATGCAGCTGTTGGTAATACAATTTACAATTAAGATGCTTCACATAGGTTTTATGTAAGTTCTGATATTATAGTGGTTGAAATGTCAATATTATAAAATCTTCAAATTTTAATGTTTTTAAGATATTATAATATTGACATTTCAACCACTATAATATCAGAACTTACACAAAACCTATGTGAAGCATCTTCATTGTAAACTGTATTACCGACAGCTGCATTTGAAATACTTGTGTAACTTGGCAAGGTATTGATTACAAGCTGCCTGAGGATGACACGATAGTGTCGAAACATGGAGCAGTGTGACAATTTGTGAAATAATCGTGCTTTTGTTGGTCATTGTACAAAATAATAAAAAATTACAAAGTCTGATATTTGTTAAATTTCCACCAGATAACATTAACCCACATTCTTACGCCTTGCATACATATTAGTACTCCTTGTCATTTATTTTCGACGCTATCCATTTAGTCTACTGTGAAGGAACCAGAACATTCTACGAATTCAAAATTCATCCTTTGACCTCCGTATAGTGCAACATTTTAGCATCCTAATAAAGTAGCTACACGAACGAAGCAGCCTTTCATCACTTCTTACAGTGTGATTAACCCCTTCAGTATTATGCAAGGGAAGTCATGGGGTCTTGTACATGACTGTACTTTAGAAGCTGCAGAAGGAAACGACTTCATATCTTTGTCACGTCTTAATTACATTGGGTTTATTATCAAGTACATAGAATTAAACAAGCCTTTGTGTGCTTTACAACAAGATTTTGTAGAACATTGCATCCGGAGGGGTCCGTATATGGCTTACGTATAGGCGTACCTAAATGCAGAAAGGTGTCTAAGAAAATAACAGATTTTTAAAGAATCGCACAAAACAAAACCTGACTACATGCCACAAATCCAAACAGGACTACAGCTTAACCAGATCTTGCATCATCATCATCATCATCATCATCATCATTATCATCATCATCATCATCATCATCATCATAAACATCGCAATAACACCACGATAGTCATCAAAAATCATTAAAAAATGAAAAGAAAAGGAAGGTAAAATTATCCCTGTGCCCTTCGCGAAGACAAACAGGGGGTCGGAGGTGAAACTCGACTCATTTGTAACCAAGTTATCAGATGAAGTGAGATGTCAGATTCACGTTTCAGCATCTTTACCCCGAAAAATAAACGCCCGGTAACCGTTTTTTAAGTGTGCTATTTAATGATGCCATTAATTGCTGCGGAGACGCGGTGTCTATCATGGATGAGTTATTAAACTCTGAGGTTTGGTGGGATGACACTGACAGGGGAGAAATAAGGTACTGGGAGAAACCCCAGTCCGAGAGCCGCCCAATCTGGACCTATTATTATTATTATTATTCTTTATGCAGGGTACGTAGAAATATATACCTGAAACAAACCACGTTTCTACGGTATATACGGCGTTGCAGCTGTTCTGTATTTACAGTCTGTGCTACATGTAATGTTATTTGTACGGTATATACAGTGTTGCAGCTGTTCTGTATTCACAGTCTGTGCTTCATATAATGTTATTTGTACGGTATATACAGTGTTGCAGCTGTTCTGTATTTACAGTCTCTGCTTCATATAATAATATTTGTACGGTATATACAGTGTTGCAGTTGTTCTATATTCACAGTATGTGCTTCATGTAATGTTATTTGTAGGGTATATACAGTGTTGCAGCTGTTCTGTATTCACAGTCTGTGCTTCATGTAATGTTATTTGTACGGTATACACAGTGTTGCAGCTGTTCTGTATTTACAGTATATGCTACATGTAATGTTATTTGTACGGTATGTACAGTGTTGGAGCTGTTCTGTATTTATAGTCTGTGCTACATGTAATGTTATTTGTACGGTATATACAGTGTTGCAGCTGTTCTGTATTCACAGTCTGTACTTCATGTAATGTTATTTGTACGGTATATACAGTGTTGCAACTGGTCTGTATTTACAGTTTGTGCTACATGTAATGTTATTTGTACGGTACACACAGTGTTGCTGCTGTTCTGTATTTACAGTCTGTGCTACATGTAATGTTATTTGTACGGTATACACAGTGTTGCTGCTGTTCTGTATTTACAGTCTGTGCTACATGTAATGTTATTTGTACGGTATACACGTATACAGTGTTGCAGCTGTTCTGTATTTAAAGTCTGTGCTACATGTATTGTTATTTCGCTCGTACAATATGTTTTGTACTTTCACATCATCACTTCCCGCAGTCTGTGTGCAGTGCCCAATATGGCTGTTTTGTGTAGTTCTTTAATTTCGCCCTTTAACCGGTATGCTGCTCAGGTACTCTATGAGTGACTTTTGAAACGGTTCCAGTAGCCCCTGTTATTACCGGTATCACTTTTGCTTTCACATTCCACATGCGCTGAATTTCTATTGTGAGGTCTTTTTATTTTAAAATCTTCTTAGCTTCTTTCTTGATCACATTTCTGTCTCCAGGAATTGCAACATCTGTTGACATGCACGTTTCCTGTTTATTGTCACTGATTATGATGTCCGGGTTATTGTCAGCAATAGCTCTGTCGATTCACACTTGTTGGTTCCATAATACGATAAACGTACCACCATGACTCGTTTCGGCGGATTTCGGTACATGATCATACCGGTGTTTGTTATTATTATTATAATTATTATTATTATTATTATTATTATTATTATTATTATTATTATGTGCTAGAATTTATTCGAACTGTACAAAATGTCGCGGTTAACACTGCTGCTCGTACTTCCAAAAACCCGCTAACATTGCAGTGTTTTATCAATTTTTTAAGCTATTCGAGGTCAAAGCCAAAATTTCGGAAGCATATCAATAGCCTTGACACTTCACTTTCACTTTGCCAGTTTCTTATCCACTTAACGTGAAATCACGTGCCGCTAGAAACTCGTTAAATTAAGGCAAATAAATGGGATGTGTAAATAAAGGCAGAAAAATAATTAAATGAATACAGCTATAATCAGTTTGCTATAACACGATTTATGCTCAAATATAGCTAGAAATATTCGGACGTCGTTTGTATGAATAGACGATTAACATGAAGAAAATTAAATGAATTAATTAATCAAGTCTGTCTTCTGTCTTACAACAGGATAATAAATCCTTCCAAATCCAGTTCTCCACAGAGTGCGATCTATTACTTTCTTTTCCATTTTACAATATTCCTTTATTTCCTTAAGGTCATCCAGTAGTTGCTTACCTCTTCTTCTTCGTCTTCCCGTCACTTCTATCTTTCCCTCTGTCTTTCCTTCAGTAACGTATTTCAGAAGGCAGTTCCTACGCCAGCTGTGACCAATCCAGTTTTCCTTCCTTCTTTTTGCTGTACGTACGATATTCCTCTGCTCATTGACTCCAAGTAACACTTCTTCATTTATCACATGATCGGTCCAACCGATCTTTTCCATCCTTCTCCAGCACCAAATTTCAAAACGTTCTAGATATTTATTTTGTACTTCCCGAAGTTTCCAATTTTCAGCACCACACACACACACACACACACACACACACACACAATGTCCAAATCCAACATTTCACTAGTTTCCTCCTTATATCTAAGTCCTATTTGTCGGTGAAAAGAGACTTTTTCCTGTTGAATGCTGCTCTTGCCGTGGCAATCCTAGATTTAATTTGCCGAACATATAAAGAAATATGGAGGGGTGCTGATAAGTCCTTAGCCCGACCAGGAAGGAAACAAACTACAGCGACAAAGGATTTTGATGTTCATATATCCTATTTATAATCATAATTGGAGGAATATTAGTGCTATTTATACATATAACAAGACTAGCACCAAACGAAATATTCTCACCATCAAACAAAATACATCGGGAAGTAGGTCGGGCTAAGGACTTATCAGCACCCCTGTAATTAAACCGTAGCATAGCTTACAAACAAATTCACAATGATTTAATTCCCGCTTGTGTAAATTTTCCTAATAAGTAACACTTTTCTCTATCCTCCTTTGTCTCCTTATGACGTAATATGAATGTATTACGTCACAGTAATACAGCCTTAACTTTGCCCATACGACTTCCTGCAATTCCATTTATGGGACACTTGATATACGTACAATATACCAAGAAGTCCTCAGACCTTCACTGCAATGGCACATAAATTTCTGCCCTCCTAATCACCCTCTAGAGAGAATACCATGGCATTATTTCAGGCTATATACAAGAAGATCAAAATATGCTCATAGAAAGTGTTCAAATTGAATTTATTATCTCATAAACTAATATATTCCAGAAAGTAAACAAAACATATACAAGACAATGAATACAAGAGCCGACTTGGATAAATGCAAATGAGAAGTGTAGACAGCAAACTAATATGAAAAGGAAAACCTACCCTTAAATTCTATATAACATAAGAACGCTGCTTGCTTTTCGTGCGTGGAGTGAGCTGTTTAGGGGTTGGGGGAGTGTTTGAAGCTTAGAGAATCTATTCTCTTGGTGTCATAGTATAATAAATAAATCATTAAAAGCTACAAAGGAGGCAAGGCAAGCAATACAGAAGGAATTCTTTTTTCCCCTCCTTCTCCTACTACCGTCTTCTATTTCACTCTGCCCCCTTTTCTCGTATAGTCTTGCAAAACAAGAGAGTAACGTTGTAGCTTAGCTTGTCTTCCGCTTGGCTGCGCTCGAAGCCTGTCGTATAACTCACGCTGGGCTAATTATAAAGTTTGATCATAGGCCCCTTAATATAACAGGCTTCTCTACCAGTCTTTACAGGGCTTTAGCAGGAAACAGGATTTTCGGTTCCTCTGTTTGAAATAGTTACATTTAGGAGTTACACATGAGGTACAGTAGATAAGGCAGGTATCCTTTTCAGGTCTCCTGAAGCACGTATAAGATACTTCTGTCTGTTTTTATTGGATATGCGGTGTGCTGAGACCATACGTCTGTCGAAATGCGGTCTGTAATGGGCCAACTAGCGGCTTCGGTGGTCTGGAGGTGAGCGTGCTGGCCTTTGGTACCCAAGTTCGCGGGTTCAAACCCGGCCGAAGCTGTCGGATTTTTCAGGCGAAAAAATCCTCAGCATACCTTCCTTCGGAGGAGAAGTAAAGCAGTCGGTCCCATGTCGTAAATTTACGGCATGTAAAAGAACCCAAAAGTGACGTGGAAGTCGCAACTTTCGGCAAAATTCTCGGCTCTTTTTTTCGCCCATAGTTTCACCTTCCGCTGCTGGGGTTCGCTCGCGTCGTTTCAGACGTGAGGGACACCTGATGGCGAGAGTTGGAACGTTCTAAATCACTGGTCCTCCAAGTTGGGGGCTTAACGTGCCGCTGGCAACGGCACTCTGTAAAAACCTTCCTGCTGAGAATACTCAACGATAGTTGAGTAGGCCAAAACCCACAAGGGTTCAGTGCCGACTGAAGGAGAAGAATGGGCCAACTATGCATTCCGTGGATGATGGATGAATATGCAGTAAAGATGTAATAAAAATGACGGGCGAAAACCGCGTAACTTGCATAGTGTCCCAGTGCCACCGCAGCTAGGGCCAGCCCCACACGGACTGTCCTGGCATCAAACTCGGGAGTTACAAGTGAGAAGCGTCTAGTTCATGCACCTTCGGTAACAGCTGGAGTAATGACTAACAGGTGGAAACACGTGAATGCACTTCTTGCACAAGCTGTTCTGTGTACTTCCATACAAGCTCTATTATTAACAGCTGCTTATATTCAGACTGCAATATTTGCTTGTGTTTTCTGTTTGCCTCAATTACTAGTCTACATTCAAAGTTATATCTTTCTCTGAACTCGTGTGTGCGTGCGTGCGTGCGTGCGTGCGCGCGCGCGCGCTCGGGGGAAATATTAAATAAATTTTTACTTCTAATTATATTTTTTCATTGCGCGCTTTAAAATTTTACCATTTCAATTACTGACCTACTCTAAGAACCAAAGTCCCTGAAATTTCTCATGTATCTTCGTACCTACGTCACGGTCACGTCGCCAGGTTTCTCAGTTATGACGTATTTGCGCCTCCCATCTTAAGCCTTCAGTAGCACTGTCAGCGTAATGCGAAGTTCTCGCGGTAGTGGAAATGAACATATGAGGTCATTTCCATTCTCTATTACCAGACACGTTCCTCACAAACCAGATGCCTGCTGTATTCACTGACACAAAGGCCACAGTCATTCCGATATTTGATACATACAAAATAATATATTAGTTCACATTAAACAACGAATGAACTTCTGATACATTAAAATATATTATTATATTGCTTCCACATGATTGAGGGACCATTTACGATGTCTTCAAGGAACTTACACAAAAAATTAAAACTGACTGAAACATAATATGTTAAAAAGAAATTCTTGCCAGTCCCAGTGGTCGCGCGGTCTAAGGCGTAGGTCTTCGGCCGCTCGCCTGCTGAGATTGTGAGTTCGAATCCCACCGAGGGACATAGATGTTTGTCTATTGTGAGTGTTGTGTGTTGTCAGGTAGAGGTCTCTGCGACGGATTAATCACTCGTCCAGAGGAGTCCTACCGACCATGGCGCGTCGTTGTGTGTGATCAAGAAACCTCGAAAACGAGAAGGCTAAAGCCCGCTACCGGGCTGTGAAAATACAACCACAGTGGGTTGTAACACCAGGAAAACAAACAAAAAGCAATTCTTATTACATTGCGGCATTCATGCAGCTTGAGTCCATCTACAGATTTCATAATTTGACATTAAGATGGCATAAGCATTTTTTGAAAAAATAACATTAACACAATAAAACAGTAATATTTTTCTATAGTGTTTCCATTAAACATGGTTAAAAGCTGTATGTTGTTAGCTCTATTTTTTTTTTTGCATATAAACAGTTGGACCGATCATGTGAGAAATGAAGAAGTATTGCTTAGAGTCAAGGAGCAGAGGAATATCCTACATGAAATAATAAACGGAAGGCTAACTGGATTGGTCACATTTTGCGTAGAAACTGCCTTCTAAAACAAGTTATAGAAGGAAAGATAAAGGGGGAGATGGAAGTGGCAAGAAGACAAGGAAGAAGACGTAAGAAGCTACTGGATGGCCTTAAGGAAAGAAGAGGATACTGTCATTTGAAGGAGGAAGCTCTAGATCGCACTATGTGGAGAGCTGGCTTTGGAAGGGTCTTTGGACCTGTCGTAAGACAGACTACTAAATTAATGAAATGAAACATCTAATTTTGTCTTCGATCTTCGCGGACATTTTCCTTTTAACATATGGATTTTATTGGTTACAATAGTTAAATATATAGGATGCTGTTTTATCAGAGATTAAGAACCTGACATGTTAACATAGTTGCATGGTTACTGTACTGTAATATGAATGAAGGTACAGAATATTATATTTTGATGTAAAGCTCCCTGAAGTTGACGTAATTGGTGCCCAGAAGTTTGGCAAAAATATAAGAATATATTTTTATTTATCAGTTGCATATTGCTTGGTGTGATGATTATTTCAGATAAGATGCACGGAATAAACAGTGTCAAAAACAGCCGTAATATACAAACAACCAACAAACAGCACTACAAATTTCGTGATGTATTTTATTCACAATTTTCTCATCAACATGTTTCGGCCGGTACTGCTGTCGAAGGATTCGGTGAGAAAATTGTGAATGAAATACATCATGAACATTGTACTGCGTCAGTTTTGTTATTTATATACAGGTTTATTCAAAATGATTGTCGGGGCTTTAACAACTTATCACACAAAATACACTTGAGATAGCAGTATATAGTTGCACCGATGGATCAAGAAATTCTCAAAGTTTTCTTTTATGATGTGCGGTGTACAGTAGTTATGCATTTCTCCGCTTGGAGCGCAGTTTA
>JGI20166J26741_11565251_pt1 | contig 12007 bp, 6 predicted proteins | sample TergutCu122P5_FD_26741 | JGI IMG/M metagenome (IMG submission 26741) | reverse complement strand
AGGGGCCTGGGGTAGCGTAGTGGTTAAGGCGCTGCGCTACTAGTCGGACGGTCCCAGGATCGATTCCCGGTGGTGTCACTGGATTTTTCAGTGACATATTCTTTCCGACCATACCATGGCCTTGGATCGACTCATTCCTTAGTGAAAATGAGTACCAGGAAGATTTACTGGGGATAAAGGCGGCCGGTTTGTGGGGCTGACAACCTCACCACCTTGATGTGCCGAATGTCATGAAAATCTGGGAACCTAAACCTCCTGGAACCCTCTGGGCCACACCGGGCCTGTTACGAGACTCCTTTACCTTTTTACCTTCGTCTAAACCTTTCGACCACGGCTGATTTGAAGTTCTAAAAGCCATACGAATATGCAGTACTTGATCCGATACCCGGTAAGTTACTTTTGTAGAATTCTCGACAAATTTAGCCGCAAGACCAAGCCGATGCGGATAATTGGCCATCCGGATAACCAGCGCCCGGATAAGTGAAGTTCTACTGTATTTTCTTTTACACCCGGTACCAAATGTAGCTGTCGATCGCTTCATATTCGAGCAGTTTCGAAGTCAAAACTTATCGCAGTTTCCGATTGCCTAGATAGAAGTACGATCAGCTATGCTGAAAATTGTATCACGACGGCTCCATTTCACATGCATTCCGATTTACATTTCACCCTGTCTACTGACGCCATGCAATAAAATCTCTTGAAAGCTTTTTTCACATAGACCTTAAAAATAATTATATAATAAACACAAATAAATAATATAAATAAATAAATTATATAAATATCTATCATTATGCTTTTTAAATGTGTAGTACTAATAACAACGTATATTAAAATAAAATTTGTTGAAGAGAGAGAGATAAATAAAATATTTTAATTCAAAATAGTATATTTACTTCTACAAGTAAATTAATAGCAATTCAGTCCTTAAGCTTTCACAGCAGCAGCACATATATCCCCGCTCTTCTGTAATGTGGCAACGCCTGGCTTTGCAATTGGTGTCCGAAGTTTTGAAACCATCCCAGGGGTCGAAACTTCCGAGACATTTAACTTTTAGACCCTAGAGTATGAGAACAATATATAGTTTCGAAACGTCGGGGACAATTTTCACAGCGACGCGGCACCACAACTCAGATGCATTAATAACTTAAGTGCAGTTGAACTTGGCAGATTGGTTGCTACGAGAAATTTATTTTTCGTCCATCCTTTTTCTTAAATATATGCAGAATGAATTTTGAAAAATAAACTTTTAATACGGTCTATTACTCTGCATGAGTGAGAATCCTTTATTTCATGACCTAAGGTAAGGCTAGCCAACATCCGGTTCGCGGGTAACATGCGGCCCTCTGTTGCCTAAGTACTCGTAGTTTCAATAGTAATGTTTAACAAACATAATATGGCTACATAACTCAGAATTGCAAATTAATTAGCAGAGATAAGGTTTAAGAAATAAATTCATCATTTTAAGGCAGCACACAGTAAACCAATCGTTCTTTTCCGTAAATGTATACACAACTGCGGCCCTTCGGTGAGCCCTTGCCAGATATGTGGCCCTCCTGTGGATTGCAGATGGTCAGTTCTGGTCTAAAGCAAGGATACCAAACAAATGGCTCTGCTGCCAATTTTGACAGCAACAAATATTTCAGCGGGCGCCGGTATCTTGCATAAAAATCAGCAAGAAATTTAGATGCTTTTCACTAATTTCAACAAACCTAAATAAATCTTACGCTCTTAGAACAGCCACTCCATTCAGTACGAATCGCAGAAATAAGAACTTAAAACGCCACAGTCTGTGTTTTGAGAATAAGGCAGAAAAAGCAGAATGCAAAGAACAGAGGTCTGTGGGGGAGCGACAAGAATGTCGTATTACAATAACAATCAAGGTAACAAGGGACAAAGAAAATAAAATATCTTATTGCATTCAGTACTTATACACTAATTATAATGAAATAATGAGATTAATTTCATTATTTTTCACACATTACGAGTAAAAGACGTGTTGAAAATTTGTAATTAGAAATTCTTGGTGGTGAAGGGATGGAAAGATGTTCCACTCTCGTGACGTTAGGTATATTTGGGGGTTGTCACACCAAGAAAAATAGATTCCAGCTCACGTACCACTGAAAAAAGAAGATCACATCTAGGAAGTTTATAATTCGGAAAATAAAATAACACAAGAAATTTTTTTTTGTAAGAATTTTATACAATTCAATACATTATTTTACTAGTTTAATATTTTAATGTTATAGTTGTTGCACAAATGTTTACAAACACATGTGTTCTACAATTTATACAGTACCTTATAACATTCTGTGAGCATTTGGGATCCCACAATGCGTTTTTGTAAAAAATCTATGTAATCTTGAATCTGTTATCTTTGAGGGTCTGAGGATGACCCTGTGAAGGTCGAAACATGTCACCCTGACTATATACTGTTTTAATGTATATGAAACAAATGTTGTGTTTTGGACTGACACATTTGTGTATTCTATATATGTCAAAACACTTCGGGATGGCAAACACTAAATAAATATCGCTACACATTGTGCTCTAATTCACCATTCTGCTAACAGTATCAATGCACTTTTGCCTTACGTTACCCGTTTGCCAACGGCATCACTTGGCATTGCGTTGTAATTTACCAGTTTACTAACAGGGCCGCTAAATACGGGAAAATATTCGTAGATGACATTATATTAAATGGTAAAGAATTTTTTCTTAAGTGCGAATTCATTATTTGAAGACTTAGGTAGTAAAAGCAAAATTTTCATATAGTACAAATACGTAGAAACTGCCTTCTAAAACGAGTTATCGAAGGAAAGATAAAGCGGGATATGGAAGTGGCAAGAAGGCGAGGAAGAAGACGTAAGAAGCTACTGGATGACCTTAAGGACAGGAAAGGATATTCTCATTTGAAGGAGGAGGCTCTGAATCGCACTATGTGGAGGCATCGTTTTGGAAGAGGCTTTGGACCAGTCGTCAGACAGAATACTGAATGAATGAATAAATACTGTCACGGGAGAGAAAAGTCTCGATCACTGATATTTCAAATCAAAATAAATAAAATTTCAACAGTTGTGACAGCTTTTAATTTTGCGTAGAAGATAACTGCTGATAATTCTGAGATCATAATTGCGATAATAACGGGATGTCCTTCAGGGAACTCAATGAAACTATTGAATCTGCTTGGTCTATCTGAAACAATTGCGAAATTGTTGGTAAAGCAGTTCTTCAAATGCTGTCAGAACTTGATACTGACAGAAGTAAAATCTTGTCAGCTACAATAGACAGGTCTAAGCAGTTTTGCATGAAATGAGCGGTATGCTGTATCGTCTTTAAAGGTTACAAAATTCAGCAGTGTCTTTCAATTGCATTCCACACCAGCAGGAACTTTGGGCAAAGTCAAAGTGAAAGTCGTGAAACAAGAGATGGAAACGTAAAAATTTTAATTTGATTCGATCTCAGGCACTCAACAAATGACAAATTCAGAGGCTTTCTCTGAGATAAAATTAGAGTGCTGTGAAATACATGACAATGTAAGGTGGCCTAGAAAATGTAATATACTTCAACGTTTCCAGCATATTTGCAGGAAAAAGCATTAAATGGAAGTCAAGAAAGAAACTACCTCTAAATAAGTCTAGGAAAAATGGCTGCCATAGTGTCCTGTGTTGATTTAGCAGTTCAAATTAATGAGCTCAGCACAAAGCTCCAGAATCGTTGAAAATGCCAAGAAGGAGCTAATCATTTCATATGTCTGTAAAAGAAAATTTTACTCCATCCGAATTTAGATGTACTTAATTATTTTTCCAAAATGAAACAACACTTGGAGAGCAGTGAATCTGGCAGAGATTTATTTAAAGAGCTGAAAAGGTGCAACAAGTCTCAAATATATTTTGGGGAGGAAGGTCAATTGACACTAGAAATAAGAAGTTAAATATCGAGTGTCAAGTAACTGTTTCACCTTCCATTGTACAATTTATTTTCCTTGGGATATCTTTGTGACCAATTCAACCAGCTGCAAGTTCTCGATCACCCGTAAAGATGTGTGACGTGTTGCGACGAAACTGCGTAAGACGGACTTAAAAAATGCAAGAGTTATTTTGGCTTTGCTTAACTTGTAGGTGACTGGGGTAATTTCAAGAAAAATTGGTGTTTACATATGAAATACTAATTTAAGCTAATTGAGAAACTAAATTGTAAACTATGTTCCAAAAACAAGAATTAATACAATACACGCTTTGAAATCTACACTTGTGTTTAAAAAATCACTGAAATATTATTTCAGGCAATGACAAGATGGGCGTTAGCACCACCCTCTTCCTTGGATAAACGTATTCGTACAACAATTGAATATATCCATCAGACCTGAGAAACTACTGTACAGGTGAAAACAGTGATAAATCTGCTGCTATCCAAAAGACATAAAAATGAGAACTGGAGAAAATGCAGACCACAGTGCCTCTCCGTAAGTCCATCTTCACGCAGTTTGACTGCTGGAAGCATCAAAGTTATCTGGCAGCACTCCAGATTCGTAAACATTTGGCACAGGATACAAGAAAGGTTTACCACCTCGATTCTAATAAAAAGAATATGAGCTTATCCTTGAAATTGTTTCCAGATGAGACATTTTGGACGTGACGAAGAGGATGTAACTACAGTTTAGTGATAATTATTGCAATTATTTTGTCTAATGAAGTTACAATGGACCAGAAAATAGAAAATTAAAACCTACACAGAAGAAAAAACGTTCCAAATGTGATGGGAAGATGCAAGAAGGAATTTGGATATAGAGACATAAAGTAATATATGCACCTTCAATCATAACATACTTCTATTTTTTTAATTTTCAACATAATGCTTATTTCGGCCACAAATATTCACAGTCAGGTATCGGTCATAAAATATTTGGTAAAAATTACAAGCATGTAAATATGAAAATTTTATTTTAAGGATAAGATTTCAATGTTTTACAAATCGTGAACCTCCTAATATAATCTAGGAAAAACATCTGCAGTGCGTGCTAAAACTATAAAATTTATTGCATTAAAATTAAGAAATAAAAATTGTACTCTTAGTGTAAGCTACGAATGTGATTTTTATTTAAATCCTAAATTTTTAGGCTCAACATTACTTATTTTAATTCTCTTGGTAATATTGGCTAGTTTTTATAAGATGTTATCATGGGGTGTTTGTATTAATTACCGTCTTCTCTACTTTCTTGTAAAATTTTAATATTTTCCTCTTTTTGAAAAACAGGATACATTTCGGAGGATAGTATACGTAGAAGGGTTGCGTCCGCGCAGACGCATGATTCTCTTAAATAATATGCATTGTTTTTATAAATATGAATGGCGGGGTGACCTTTCTATAGTAGACGAGTTCTATTTTATGTAAGGTGGAAACTAAAGTGATGCATAAGGTTTAATTGCTTATTTCGAAAAGGTAACATGTTACATTTTTTGGAAATTTTGTATTTTTTCCATCATAATGCTCTGTCCGGCATCCTTGTATTCAACGCTTTGAAGTAGGTACCTAAATTGTGACGTTTCTTTCATCTACCAAAAATGTTTTGACCATAATTTTTAGTTCTAATAGGACACAAGTATAATCTATTCATGTTACATGCACAAGTATGTGTTAACGTTTGGTCATACCCAATAAAATATACACGAAGGTCACTCTTCATGACCCTTTGATGATCTTTACACTAAGGAGATAAATTGTGACGAATTTAAATAGCAATTGCTACATTAGAAACCTTCTGCGGAAAGTTTGAAATAGTAATAATTTCAGCAATTGCCTGCCACTATGTAGGAAAACCTAGAAAATAAGCAGTCGAGATGGCCGGTCGCAGATCGTCATAGATACATGAGGAGTTGTAGCCAGCATCCTGAAAAACAGAAGATGAAAAGTCCCTAAAATTTCCTTAACATAAATAACATTTCTTATTAAAAATTTCAATTACACTCAAGTAAAATGTATTAATAATTATAATAATAAATCCAAATTACATTTTTTAAATATACCCCAAATGTGCTCTCTAAAGACCACCAAAGTATCTTTCTGACTTTTGTATTTTTTTTGCATTAATTGGCAAATCAAAGTTCTGTGGCCCTTATTTTAGGCCTGTGTTTCTCACAACTCTGGCTTCTTTATTTCCATGAAACTCCCATCAAGAGTACAGCGGAAGGAACCTGGAAACCTTCTAACAAAGTTTTGCAATTTTCCTCGTCCCCGTTCCAAAATAAAGTGTTTCTCCCTTCTCCCGAAGCTTCGCTTTTCGTCTGTTCTTCTACTACAAACCATTGCTGTTTCACTTTGTTTATTCGTATTCAAAATGGGTAAAACTTGGACTTCGTAACATACAGAAAATCAGCTATTAGCTACACCTGTATGAAATCAGCCGACCGACCAAATTTTATGGATAAGTTCCCAGTTTTATTCAGAGAAACAAATACGATGAAGAAATACTTTCTCTAGGCAAAATTTTAAAATTATAAACTAAAAATTTGCATGTTCAATTGCCATTAACATTTAAAGTTTTAATCAATTGCTTTAACAAGATAGTGTACATAAGAATATGTGTTCGTGCATTTTCTTTTGTTTGCATTTTTCGTCGAGTTATACGGTATAACGTGAACTGATTAGAGGACCATTTATTTCACCACTCTCATAAAACAGGAGGTATGGATAGTAAAATCGTCCTTCTGTATTTACGGATGATTACTTGAAGGCACATGGGGGAATGGAGGTAAAGCTGCATATATTCTTTACGTCGACATTAGAAAAAAGGTCCGCTTTTTTCCCAAGCCTGCACATCACCTTATCTTTTCGACGCAATTTCGTGCTTCTGGGAGCTGCATTGTTTAGCATCGGCAGCGGTCCGTAATTTCAGTTTGGTGTCAAACCACGTATTAAGCCCCTGGCTTGCTGGCTACGTGACTCTATTTAGGAGGAGCTGCAGTACGCAATAGGGTACGCGACATAAGTAAATACGATAATGGCTAAAAACTCTCGACATTTGTGCAATTTGGGTTCCGAATAGCTGGCATTTTAAAAATTTACGTTTACCTCAGAAATATTTTGTTGAACCCACCCAGACTTCTATACAATGTATTCTGTGTATCTTTCACGGAGGTAAAGCGGCCGGGGCTTTCAGTCAACCTTTCGCCTCCATTTAGTGCCGAGGGAATGGATGGAGCTCTACTTCTACTCCCCCAATATACCTTCATACCGTGGACAGGAAAAACTTTATTATGCATTAAAATACTGTCGTAATCGAATAATAGTTTAATCATGCAGCCATATTTTCAAATAATTTTGTAGTACAAATGCTTCCACATAATCTGGTAGTTATTTAAATTGCTTTTAAGAAAGGTGAGTATTCATCATTTTGTTCACAAAAGCTTGCCACTCTTCTGTATATTAGTCTGTTGTATCCAGTTAATATCTTCTCAAAATATTTCTCTAAGGTTCATACAGTTCCAAAGATTATGTCTATGCAACAGGTGCTCTTGTATATGAAGCCGTATAGCCTACGTAATAATAGATAGCTGTCTAAAATTCAGAGAAAGTTGTTAATATCCTCTTTAACCCCGAAGAAGGCGAAAGCATATTCTGCCATTGTTATGTTACATATATATCAGAATGCGTGGATTCACACTCTAGAAGACACTCAGTATTAATATAATGGTATCCTACCTTTGAGATTGGTATTTTCCTTAATGACCAAACACGTATTAAAATTTTCAGACATTTCATCCACCTTGTTTTCCTAGATAATCAAAGATACACAATTAATTCAGTCAAAACACTGCAAAAAATTAGTTCACAGATCAACTACATGTTTCAACCAAACCTGGTCGTCATCAGGATAGCCAACCCCAGTACAACTACGTATATATTTGTCTCTTCTTTCATGTGACCAGCCTGATGATGACCAGGTTTTGTCGAAACACGCAGATGATCTGCGAAATAATTATTTTGTGTTTGGACTGGATTTGCTCTGTATCTTTGATTGAATTAAAATGGTTCATTTCGCCAATGGGTTCATTGCATTTTTAACCCAACCTCTTTTATTGTGTCACGCTAAAGATTAGTCCTATAATAAAATAAAAATAAACATTTTCCTTGGTAACCTCTTTTGCTGAAGCTTACGAAGCTCTGGATGGCTTCCCTGTTACAGAATGCTTTCTGGATATTAGTAAGGTCACTGAGCAGACCTTTGAGGTTTTACCAAGGCTGTTCTAACCGTCTGCTGCCATAAACTGAATTTATTCTACCGGATAAAATTATCACAACACTAATAAAGAAACAAAGTATAGAGAAAGATTTAATTCAAACCCCAACCTGACTTGACGCATCTAGCGGGTACTGATTTCAAATTCCGTGAAATTCATGCGTTAAATCTCTCCTCTAGGGCATACTAGAATAACCTACCAAATTTAAGGTGTATATCAGTTCCTGTGTTTAATTCTCGTATCAGCAAGCTGTATGAAGGAATGGTGCTTTAGCATCAGGCATTTTTAAACTCAGTGTTGGATGCAGACAAGGTGTCAAATTTATGAAGCTGTGTCTTTATTCCTCGGGGAAAGTCTTGAGTATCTATTGTATATGAAGCTGTTACGGTCCTCATAGCCAGTTTGGACTCTATGGATTGAAGGAAAGTCCCTACGCCGTGCTGGAAATCATACCCTCATTCCTGGGCAATTCAGCGCCTAGCCTTGTCAGTACACTCGGTGAACTACATAATACCACTCATGAGACACAATACCCCGTGCTATAGGGGCTGCATATATGAATTCTACTATCCCTTACACACTTGAGAGATCAGAGAAGCAGGGTCCATCACTTGCTTTATAAAATGCTATATCCAGCCTCTAACGTGCACAGACCTCCTACACTGAATACACACCAATTCACTTTTATAAACTCAAAAATCAGGGTTCTTCATAGAAAGGCCATATTAAATATGTTTCAAAACATATGAAGGTTATTTTGGATTCGCCTGGTTTAGAACAGTATAAAGTGGTAGGATACATTGAAGATGGTAATGGGAATTTCCTTTTCGACAAAGAGTGGGGGATTATCGTGAGCAGTGTTGAAATCCTAAAATTCCCAGTGAAGAATCGCTTGCGTGGTGTTATTAAGTATGCTGTTGGGATACTTCTTCGGTGTGCTGTTAAAGTAGTATTTGGCTAGGTAGTTGATGTATTCAGCCAGTTCTTTAGTTATTAATTTCGTTGCTTTGTTTGTTGGCTGGATATTTGGTCGTTAAATAGTAAGTCAGTTACGTAGCACGTTATTTACTTTCTTAATTACCTAGGCAACTAATAAATTTGCGTGCAGTTTCATAGAAGTGTGAACTATTAACGTAATTTTAATTTCCATAATATTTTTAGATTGTGAAAATATGTATTAGAAGGGCTGATTCCGAGCGAAATTATAAAAAGGGAATTTTGATGTAGAATCTGTCTCGCATGTCTTAGCCTAAACTTAAGAATAACACTGAAATTGCTTTCGTGAGACACGGTAAGTGTGGGCCAAAGGGTGCAGGCTTTCCAGAAATTTTGAGAAAAATTAAACTAAACACTTGAATAAACTATTTCATTAAGAGGTATGTAAATTTTTAAAAAATACGAGTAAAATTATTTTAGCTAATATTTGCGACGGACTCTTAAGTGAAGCAGAAGGCCATGCCCTACCCAGACACTGCGCGTTGCGTTAGCTTAGCAAAGGCGAGTGGTGTAAAGATTGAAGCAGCTAGGTCTCTGGCAGGGCTGCAAGCAAAAAAGTCGGAGAAGGTTTAAAGAAGAATTTTTTATATTTGTTTACTTTTCCTAACTTTTGTACAACTAGAGTCTGGTAACCATTTTACCTAGCTGCTTTCAAAGCCATATTTGTGAAAGTTTTGATTTCAGTAGTTGCAATTTTAAAATACAGATGAACAATAACACTGAAGTATTAAATGGGCATAAATTTTTCGTAATTAAGTCTAGCCGAGGACGCCGAGATTAAAAATTTAGGTCGTGCAAGATCTGGTTTCATTATTTGTCATCTTTTACTAAGTAGGATAAATATTCGTGTCCAAAAAGCTTTACCCTGTTATATACGCGTAGTTTAACGTAAGTGGTTCACTGTCTGTGTTGCAGGAAAGCATTAACCTAAAGACTTCTCATTAAACATATAATAAATCTATCCCCAACCATACCATAAGAAAATGCCATGAGCCGCCACTTCTGTGGACTGCGTTAAGTCACATCAAGCAAGAAAAATATTGTTGATTTTATATGGTAATAATAATTCGGTTTATACAAAACAATGAATTTATGCAGAATCACGTCTTCAAGGTTTGTCGCCTTGGAGATTCGTAAATAGTTACAAACATTTCAGGGGATTATAGTTCTTTCATCCCGAGTGTCAGGCGGTCGTAAATGGCTTTGCCCCCGAAGAAGCCACTTTTTAAACATTTCGGGTGTTTTGCATTGACAAAAGTCCCGTGAAAAATTCTAGAAGTGTTTGGAATTTTTCACATTATTTTAAAATTTTTATGCATTTTCTCCACATTACCCCTAAATATTCTCCGCAGACTCTTAGGATTCCGCGACACCCATTTGGGAGACGCTGTCCTAAGAATATGACTCACTTATTCCTGGCCAAATTGACAGAGAATAGTGATACAAGCAAGCCATACTAACTAAGATTTAAGATTCTTACAACAGTGACTATAAATACTACCATTTTCTAGGACATGACACCATCCGGTCGGCTAGAAAGTTATCGATATTTCGGATGAACGTCCTGCATCCCTCATCAGAGGAAAGTCTCACACTCTGCCATCTTTAAAATGGACACAACACAGCCCTCCGAAATTTCAGTAAATTTCTACCACACTATATGACGTAAGGTGGAACAACACAACATTCTTCATACCTTTGTACAATTACTTCTTCTTTATCAGAAAAAATAAATATTTCTGCTGTAAATTCATAAAAATGTCACCTATGTCAGCAATTCAGTTTTTATACAGAGTGATGCTAAATACATTAACCTAAAGCGGCAGTCAGTAAGGCTTGAATGGTGCAAGAATCGTAAAAATATGACGTTTCTTTTACGATATATAGCTACTCAGTTTAGTGTATTTACTTCCCAAGCACGGTCGGTGGATTGGGCGTTGAGAACCAATAAAATGACGTTCGTGATATCCCCGTCTGACTTAATGTGATTTATTTTTGTGGGGTTGAGTCAAATACAGTTTCTGCTTATCAGAAACAAGAACACTTGATAAAGTGAAACGACTAAGAAATACGCACTTTCGACACAGTTCTTAAAAAGAACTTTTCAGATATGTATCCTCCAAGCTGCAAATCTTATGCAAATAAGTGGATCTACATTAAAGTCTGAACTCAAAGACTAATGCAAGGGGGTTATAATGGAACAAGAATTGTAGCAACGTAGCCTCCAGTTAGGCAATACAGCCATTGAAATTTATGTACTTACTGTACAATTTTTCTCTACAAAAGTCTAAGGTGTAATGTATTGTCGCTGTGCATTTGGTATAAATGTTACTAAGCCGTTATTACAATACCGCCATAATAAGGTAACACACGCTTTGTTAGTCCCTCGTAATGAGTTTCAAGTACATGATGACAGAGTCGGTGGCAGTTATGAATTGATACAGAAGATGGCAGAGATAGGCGACGCTATAAGACACGTTTTAGTCGGTGGTATTGCAAGAACTGTAGCATTTTAGTGGGGTACTTGTATGTTATGGGGACCTGGGGTAGCGTAGTGGTTAAGGCACTGCGCTACTAGTCGGACGGTCTCGGGATCGATTCCCGGTGGTGTCATTGGGGATTTTTTGCCGTAGCTACCGACGGAACCATGTGCCCTGGGATCGACTCAGCCTCTAAAATGAGTACCAGGGATTTCTCCTGGGGTAAAGGCGGCCGGTGCGTAAGGCTGACGACCTACCACCCTCGTAGTGCCGAACGTCAAGAAAATCCGGGGC
>JGI20166J26741_11565140_pt1 | contig 12009 bp, 7 predicted proteins | sample TergutCu122P5_FD_26741 | JGI IMG/M metagenome (IMG submission 26741) | reverse complement strand
CAGCTTTAACACAAAATTTAATTGCCACTCTCTGCTCCTCCATGACGCCGATGACAAGGCAAAAAATCTTCACTTGCAAAACAAGGTCGTACTCACAGACTACTGAACGAAAACCGTTTAATCCTGGTCACGTGTTACATGAAGCATAGTAGTACATATTTACGGTGTCAGCCGCTAGATGTCATGCATAGTGCTCTTTTAAAACAACTCGTCTAAAACTTTTGGGTCGCACCCTGTATGTACCTACGTGAAGAGAATAGGAGGCTCCATGAAATTGCATAACAACAGATTCATGATTCGTACTTGTCGCCAGCTATCAATGAAAACAAGGGTGGGACAGGCAGGGCATGTGGCATGCATGGAGCAGAAAAGAAACTGTGGAGACATCTGAGGGAAAGAGACCGCCTCTCAAAGCAACGCGTAGATGGAAAGCTATTAAAACAGACAGTACAAATGGACAAGATTCGTGTGGCTCTGGGTAGACAAATGGCGGGCTATTGTGAGCACGGTAATGAACCTCCGGGTTGCATAAAATACAGGAAATTTGACTAGCTAAGGCACTAATGGTTCTAACTCAGCTTCATGGAATCGGCTGGTTAGTTACGGTCAAATGGAACTTCACGAACCGCACCTTAAATATCGACTCCGGTCTGTTCAAGTAGAGTGAATGTGTGTTTCCAGGCAAATAACCGGTCAATGAACTGCTGCGAATGTTATGGAAAATGTTCTGCGGTCTCCAGGCCAGTAGAATGGAGGGAATCTGCAAGCTTCGCATTCACTGCATGCCGCTGAAGATACGATAAACATAGCCTTAGTTGAAAACATCAGGCCACATGCCTTCTTCTCTGCTTTCCTTTCGACGTGTATATGGACGTCACGTAAGTTACCTACCGTTATCCCCCACGCACCTTCAGATCGACACGAAGCGGCGAAGTCCGTGCAAGCCATATCTTACAAAGGTAACGCCCCCTAAACACGTCACTTGCGAATGCGGAGTCGTAACAAAGCGATGTACCAAAATCCAATTTTAAACGCACCACGCAAATGATACAAACTGGTGAAGCAGGTTCGCCATAATGCACTGGTCTTGTGCGGGGATTTGGAACTAACCAAAAACCTGTGGCAAGACAGAAAGCCGCACTCGATACCTTGTCGTAGGATAAGGGTGGTCTCATGGATTTAGCGGGAAATACAATTTGCATAACCAATGTCTACGGAGGCGGTGAGGACGGCAAAAATGCCCCATAAATTCCGGGGCTCGTGCCAATACTCCCAGCGAAAGCGCAATTCGCTGAGTTTCCAAGAATGCATCGAATGCGCAGACGGTTGTCGCCTGTATGTGTCGCCTTGTTGAGGCAGAATGGCACGCAGCATAATGCCGACTCCACTCCACGCAAGCACAAGTGTTTTGGTAACTGGGATCATGTCATTGGGGCGTGTATGAATGATGGTTATTTAACGATGTCGTAAAGCTCAATCTACAGAGTGCACCGTATAATATGCAACCAATAATGTTAACCATTGCCTTTATTGTATTATTCAGATATACAAACAATGTGATAAACAATTTCTAATCACAGCAGAAGCTGACAATGTCCCCCACCTCCTCGAAGACATGCATTCACCCCTATCGCAGTGTCTTGCAACTTCTTTAAGAGTTTGTTAGTCAGTGTCTGCAACAGCCTCTGCAGTGTTACGTTTAAGGTTCTCCGGACTTCTTCGGTTACAGCTACAGACTCTATATTTAAGAAATCCCACCAGATGCAAGTAGTCAGGTGTCGTGAGGTTTGGTGATCGTGGTGGCCAAGTCGACAGATAATGAGGACACCGAAGAATTTCTGCAAGAAAGCTGCTGGTGTGTTCGCAGTATTGGCCCGTCTGGCTAAACCAAAAACCCCGTTAATTACCTTCCAGCAGACGAGTGAACTGGTCAAAAGACATGGATAATCTTCCACAGCAAACATATGTTCAAAGAACAATGGTCCCACAATTCATTTTCGAGACACTTGAGCATGAAACACCAATTCTGACGAATATAGAGGACTTTCATATAGCGCATGTGGGTTTTCAGCGCTCCATACTGTACTGTTTTGACTATTAATGTATCCACTGAACTGTAACCATGCTTGGTCCGTACAAAACAAAATGTCCAGCACATAAACCCCTTCTTGTTAAAAAAAAGTCGATTACAGAATTAACCGCGCAACCGGTGGCCAACGAAACTAAGGCAAGTCAGTGAACGCGTACTGATTGACGCAGCAAGCGTTGGAAGTGTCCATTACAGCAGGAGTAGAGCTTCTTATATGCTTGATTCATTACTTACACGTGTCTTAGCTTGGGGTTGCATCCTGTACCCCACACCCCGAACATAGCATTTCTAGAAAGAATGGCCAGTTAATAACTGCAAATTCTGTGGAAGGAAGCGGTCGTGGCCTAATTTGAAACAGTATTCGACATTGCCTGGCGGTGACTACAGCAATCAGGCAAGTTACTCTCCGAGCCGAAACATGCAGCCAGCATCTCCTTAAACGAAACAGAAATGCCACCTAATCAGCGCGACCTTCACTGATGGGGAGTACAAACTTTTACTCGAGGTATTTCGAGGACGAGGGAAGAATTCCAACAGTTTGACGTACCTCAGCTGATTGATAATGTATACCGCCGTACAGTTGGACAGATTACACTCCATCATACACAGAAGGCGAAATGAGGACCATAAGCAATAAACGCGTTAATTATTTAGCGCCCGCAGTAATGAATTTTAATAATTCACATTCCAGGACAAACTCACTCCACGGAACGGAGTCCTTCCCGAAAATCTACCAGTTGTTCAACTAGTCATGAAACGCCCTTTAGGCTCTTTTATAACACCCGAAGGTTCAATTACGCGTTCCAAAAAGTCCAACACCGGTCCCTATCCCAAGCCAGATTAAACCAGTTCACTTCCCCCATCCTAAACACTACGGAAATTTATGTAATTGGAATTAAACACATTACTGAATGGAGGTGGTTATGTGTCGCTGGTCTGTGCCAATCACGCACACTGAGAACCGACTGGATTAATACGCCACATTTCGTTAAACGTCTATCTCCCCAGGGACATTTCTTGCCCAACCACTGCCACGCCCACGCCTACTTCCAAAACGTCTCCCGGACAGCCACACTACAAATTACGAAGGGCAACAGCTGTTCGCACAAGTCCGCTAAGTAAGTAGCCACGATCATCTATCAGACGTCGCTAGTGACAGTTACATGCGACCGTTTCTCAGCGTCCAGTATCTCTTGCAGCAAGTACGAGTATGTGGTAATTCTGCTAAGTTCGAACCATGTCATCGGGAACTCTCACTTCTTCGGTCCTCGAGCGTGACTTCGGATAACTCGCAACTGGCCACAACCATTTCCTAACTTGTATGTCAGTGCTATGGAGTGGCAGCCTACCAGCTCTGCCACACAACGTGCTTCCTCCTTCAGGGCTAAACAGTACCGTACTACAGAGGGGCATACCCTAGAAAAACACAATATAAAAATTCACCCCCAATGCAAAATTCTACTCTTAGAAGCCTACACACTGCAACCTGTAAACAACTGTCCCTAAAATACGAAACCACGTAGGCCGTAACTATACTTTGTCTATGAGTGAACTTCTGGCTAAAAACAAAGGGCCTATCGTTCCAAACCCTCTATATCTACCAGATTTGTCGCCATGTAACTTCCTTCTTTTCCCCAACACTGAAGACAGCGTTAAATGAAAGAAGGCTTAACATCGCCATAATTAAAGCAAAATCGAGGGAAGCGCTTACCAAGTGCCAAACATCCGGCTTCACCAAATGCTTCGCAAGGTGGCACGATCGCTGGGCTCGCTCTGAAGCCCCGGGGAGACAATGAAGTTGACAACACTGATCAGAATGTAAGTGCTGTAGTCATGGAGAAATAAAATGCGTCCGGACACCGCCTGATAGCACCACCAACGCCCCGTCTGCTGCCGCATGTACTGTATCACTCTGTCCCACAACGGCTGCCCACATATGCACCTCTGAGGCGCATGGTGATATTTCCGGGCTTGTGAGCGGTATACCAACAACCAGCACTCACTCATAAATCCATGCGGAATAACTGGTCACTTCCCTTGTTAGCGAAGCCACCAGACCCCCACATACACATCTGGGATGAAAAACACGCGTGGCTTCCTGACATGGATGCAATGCAACCACGTGTTAACGGCGCGTTTCGTCACCCAAATCTGCGGTATGCGGACATGGTTACACCGTAATGACGGGTCCTCTTCATTACAAGTACTTCAAACGCCTCCGTGGGCCGTGATAGCGCAGTCGGTACAGCGACTAGCTACCGTCTGGACGGCCTGCACACTATACGCGAAGGGATATCAATTAAGGGCAATACGTTCTATCGAAATCGATTTTTTATCGTGATTTGTCTTTCACTCTTCCAAGTACAGGACCCTACTAAATCCCACCTTAAACAAACTATGCTGATTTCACTTAGCTTACAAATTATATTTACGTAGACAAAGTGCAATCTGAGTTGTAGTTTCAAATCCGATATATTTAACTGCCTTAAACGCCATATAGACCTACTGCTTCTACCTGCCTTACACAAATGACATATTCATAGGTCCATATTTCTCTCCGTGCGGCCGCGTTCGCACGACTGGTACATCTGACGAACATCTACCACCTGTGCATACTTGCCACCTTGTGAGAACGTTGCACTTCCATACATACTGGACACTTGTCCATTTCCCGCCCACTGTCAGTAAATATGACCCAACTCAAAGAGATCAACAATGTCATTGGGAAAGTAAAAACTGTTGGTTCTGACGCCTCGTTTAAAGAACAGGCGTTTGGCTCCGTTAGCCACAGCGTATCCGAATATGAATGTTTGCCAAATACACAACTCGTGGGAACAGTATGACAGTTATTTAGTTAGTTCCTTGTACAGTGTACTACTACTGGCGCTTATATTGCAAATACAATGGTCGTAGAGACGCTGCTTATCATGTCCTCTTATTGTCTATAAAGAGTGGAGATTCACTGTCTGAGTAGTTGAATTCAATACAGCAAATTTGATGAGTGTTTGACCGTACATCGTTGATGATATGTAGAGAGAAAATCCAACTAGATGCTACACAATGGTTTACTAAACTTATAATCTGCTCAATAAGTTTCGGGCACTATTTTGCCCATCATCAGGAGCTCGAGACTATACAGGTGATTACAGCATGTGGCACATAACACTGTAAAAATGGAACACTTGTATTAGTGGGGTGTGGCGTTGTGAGAGTTGTTATCGTGTGCAGGAAGCTCTAATGAGGTGTGTATGATGTATCCGATATGTCGTGGGGGTGGTGTGATGTTTTGTGTGTGGCTGACTGTGGGGACTAAGAAATTGTCTGGTTAAGTTTGTGTCTGCGCGATGATGGTTGGCTTATACTTTGGGGTGTGTATGTAATGGGGCGTGCAAGATCACTAACCAAAATAAGATGTACATACCTTTGTTTAAAGCTGGTCGTGTGGTCTGGTGTGGGGCTGTAGGCTATGCGTCCGGGTTGAGGGATGTTGCCCGACTAGCTCTGAGGTGTGCTGTGTGAGGGGGTGAATGACCAGTTGGAGTAGTGGGTTCGGCTAGCCTGGGTATTGTTCTGAGATGAGTTTGCCTGCTTGGTGGTGGGATTGAATGTATAGTTGTTCGTCAAGGATTAGCAAGTCTGCGTTCCTGAGGGGCTTAGGTAGGGTCATTAGGTCATTCACTGTGCCATATTCATGTTGGTTGTGTAATATGTGCTGGACGTATGCAGATTGGGGGTTGTTGCTCTTGAAAACGGATCTTTAGGCTGCGGCTGGTTTGACCCACAAATTACAGGTTGCAAGATTTGCAGGTGAGTTGGTAGATTCCCGCTTTGCTGTGAGGTGGGGTCTTGTGGTCGGTGGCTGGCTTTGTGGGTGGTGCTATTGTGTTGTGGTATATGATAGCAATTTTGAGGTTTGTGTGTTTGAACAGGTTGGTGATTTTGCGTGTGTGGGAAAGAAAAGATGAAGGTTGCCCATTTCGTGTTGTTTTTTGTGTTTGTGGTGTTGCGCGCATTATTTTGTATTGAGTTTTCTGTCTTAATTTGTGTATCAGGGTGGTTGGGAAGTTGTTAGCTTTGGCTATATTGAGAATTGTTTGCCATTCTTTGTGTTGTCGGTTGTTGAGGTTTAGCATCCTTTCGATGTAGTATCTGTATGCTGCAAGCTTATGTTCAGTTGGGTGACTGGATATGTAGTTGATGGTCGTGTCTGTCATTGTAGGTTTGCAGAAGATTGACGGACACCACTATCAACTACACATCCAATCGCCCAACTGAACATATGCTTGCAGCATACAGATACTACATCGAAAGGATGCTCAACATGCTGAACCAGTACCGGTATCAACTACCGTCTCCAGATATAGTGTGAGACGGCAGAATGTGGCGATCTTCAGTTGGCTGTCTTTATTCACAGGATTGAATATTAGAAACGAAAATTTACCGCGTGTCAACAGTAAAATTCCATTTCATATATGCATTTTATTTTTTAAAAATTACATCTCCTAAGTGGTCTTCTTGGCGTGCGGTAACTTCCTGTAACTGTGATCGGAAATTAACACGACTTCACAGCTGACGTTTGTCAGTGGCTCTAATTTCGACCCTAACGCCCTACTTTGTCCTTTAGCGTGAAGATATTCAGAACTCAACTGTAACGTAATGCAACCGCCAGGAACAAGTTGTGTACCTTTGTGCAGTTCAGGTTAATTTGCGATCAAGATTACAGGAATGTTTTGCGAGAAGGGCCACCAATTATGAGATGTAATTTTTACGAAGTAACAGGCGAATATTAAAAGGCATTTTGCTGCTAGTAATGGGTTAACTTTTGTGCTTCTTATACTCAACCCAATTCATCAAACTAGAGATCTGAAAATCGTCACATTCTCTTGCCGCGCCCTGCATGTTACCCATTTATCATTAAGAACTGGCAATCCTGTTTGTGCACTAAACACCACCAACTATCTGGATATTGGAGAACCGACATTCTGACAAACGATCGTCGACCCTACCACAGAGCCACGCTTCTCCATTTATTTTAGCTGACGGAATCCTAAAAAAGCTACTTTACTTACTCAGCACCCCCTACCTGTCTACAGTACATCAAATATAAAATTAAATACCAACATTTATCTTTCATGTACATTACACGTAAAAATCAACGGCTAACCTGAAACTGGTCGATAATCCGATCGTTTCGCCTGATACATCGACTCTAAGGCGAACTTTGCTGACTGACTTGACAACAGAATCAGGAAGCTTCTGGACCGAAGCAGCCCTGTCAGCGACGGAATGATCAGTGTCCAATGCAGCCACACTAATTTTATTTCGTACATAAAAATTTAGGACCGCAAATAAAACTCTTCCGCCATTACGCGTTTTTGTCTCTCGGAACCCCTGACACCCCTTTGCGGAACCCAGTTTGAGAAACACTGCTACAGGGTATATTGACGCCATGATTATGCAAGTGAACCCCATCTGAAAACACAACGCAGCACATGCCGGGTGCGAATATCGGCCAAGACATCGACTGTCCTAATGATCTTCGTGATTTCATTCAGTCGCTCCAGGATAATATCAAAACTGTTGAACGATCAGGCCACTAGTGTTTCCTTCCAAATCCCTTCCAACTCATCGCCCATCCCTCCTCCTCCCACAAATAATAGTGACCGCGCAGGAACATACCCACAAACCTTAGCGTTCACACAGCAACAGACGTCCTGAGCGGTGCGTCCGCCAGTAGCACAGTTATCGATCTGGTAGCTGTATCCGCCCCTGGCCTTAGCTACATCCGACGTTTAGGAAACCTGAGGGGAGCGGCATTCGTGGCGTGGAACTCCTTAAGATACCCTAACGTGAAGTATGAGTGACGCCATAAGCCCTCACTTCCAGAACAAGTAATATACTGCACCAGCCTTGATCTACCGTATGGCGCAACAGGGCAGGCAATGTACGTATAACGTAACTTTGCGCAGCGTTCACGTAACCATTGTTGCAGTGGAAAAGCAATAAGAATTACATACTGCGTTTGTAGCCTTAGTTATCCAGCACGCAAAGCGCCTGCGCCATATTGTTATCTGTATTGCCTGCCTCGCTCTACCATATTTTTCCACGTTATCTCATAAACAGAACGATCTTTGGGGGGAGGGGAAGCCGTTGAACACAAAATGTTTGATTGACTTTCTCTATGACTTGATTCTGAAACATTTCTAACAAGAATTCAGCGAGGTATTATCATAAACACATCGGTCTTCATGTGAAGTACCCGCTATTTTTGTCAGATATTAATGCAACTTGAATTTTCTCCGCAGATTTTCGAAAAATGCTCGAATATCAAATTCCATGAAAATCTGTCCAGTGGGAGCTGAGTTCCATGCGGAAGGACAGACGAATAGAAGACAGAAAGACATGACAAAGCTAAAGTCGCTTTTCGCAATTTTGAGAGCGCGACTAAAAATCCCAACTGGAAATCGTTTCTCACGTTTCAAATTAAATACCTTCAGTGTCCATAACGGACCAAACTTACAGCACTTTGCTATCAGCCAAACACAGGACTAACGAACAAAGCACAGTGGCACTTCTGCTTTGTATTTCAAAGGACCAGACTTCGAAGCTCTGCCCGGATACCAACTACCCTGACCCATATTCTTCGTTACATCCCTTGACTCCACACACCTGTCCCACGTCAGTACCTAACTTACCACCTCAGTACCACTTGCGTTTACATCGTTCCTAATAAATTACTCAAAAAAATGACTACGATCACAATAGCGAAAAATGGTGCAATAATAGCCGTCATATGCAATCAAGACGCGCCAGTCGTCCCAGGACCCAAAGCAATCAGCGCACACCTGTCGCTAACCGCGACACAAACAAAACCAATCGCAACCCTTCGCGGTACTCAGCGACTTTGCAATAGAGACGGAGCACATTTCACGAACGGGTCTTTCTTAAAACAAAATGTAGTGAAATTATTGGACCGCTCATTTACGGTGACCATGCTATCACGTACATTCCAGTGCACAAATGTTCTATTACCGTCTCGGCGCTGCATGGCGATTCCTTTGTGAATTAACGGATTCCAAAGCGGTGGATTGGCGGTGGACACAAGTTAGTTTCGCATGTCTAATGGGATATTAGGGTCTAGAAACGGGCGACAGACTGAGAAACGAATAAAACTAGACGGAATATCTTCAAACAAGTATATAAGAAAAATACCTAGTCAAGGCAAACGCAGCGATTCAGGAATGTGTCAACGCCGAATACGCTAAACCAGCGGTTCCCAAAGTGTGATCCGCGGCTCCAAACGGATCCGCAACCAGTTACTCTGAAGTTGTTAAAAATAATAGAGGTATTTCTTTAACTGGCGAAATGATTATTTCGTAGGACCGTTATAATATCTATTAAGAAACCCCCTGCACCTTCGAAGCAAGAGACAATAAAGGTACAGGTAAAGTTCGCCCCAGAACATGCCACGAAGGCCCAGAGGTGGAGCAGTGGTATAGCTCTACTCTTTCTTTAACCTCGGCGCTATTAGGGTGGGTGGCCGACGCCACGCCCGGCCGCTATACCCCCAGGAAAGACCCCGTACCCAATGTATAGGAGGCTGGGCCCCAGGGCCGGTATGGACGGGTGCGGAAAATATCGCCCCCCACCGGGATTCGACTACCGGACCGTCCAGCCCGTAGCGAGTCGCTATACCGAAGCCCAAATCATGCAATGCATTGTTACGTAGGTTACTGGGCATTAGAAGCTACCTGAAATAAGTTCTGAGACAAATTTTAATTTTGTATACCTATCATCCGGACACTATACTGTACATTTACGCGAAGAAGGATGTGAGAATTGCTCTCTTCTGGGTTATTACGCAGCGAGTAGTGGTAATCTATTATCGAAGTTTCGGGAAACCTATCGGTCCCATCTTCAGTGAACAAGGCCCTTGGATTCTTGACCCCAGAGGATGAGGCGATAGGTTGTTCGGAATCGTCGACAATAAATTACCACTACTCGCTTCGTAATAACCCAAAACAGCACAGTTCCCACCTACTTCGCGGTAGAAGCCCGAAATCACGCAAGGATGAGGATCTGTGGTTACGTTTCGAAGACAAAAGGGGTCCGCGAGCACAAGTTTGGGAAATACTGCTCTGAACGATTTTATTTTCCAACATATGGCAACAAATATTGAGTGTAACACCTGTGGAAACGTACCTAACTAAGGTGACATTACTCACAGAGGAACTTGTAAAACAGGATTTGAAATCAGTTCCTGTAAAACAGTACCAAATGAACAGAGAGCAAAATAGTTTACTGTCTCAATCACAGCACACAGGCCGGCCGCATTTCCCCAGCGCTAACCACTGCCAAAGTCAACTGCACACTCCTCAGTTACTATCTGCAGTAACTCCTCAGCTCCACGGTTCTCTGACAACCTTGGCTCCATTACGACAAATGTCCATTCCTGCACCTACACACCTTAACAGCATTCGGAAATCAATCTGCACATCTCGCAGCCACTCGTGGCTATCCCAGCTTTGCTTCAGTTTCTTACTTCAAGCAGTTTTCTTAGCCGGGATAGCTTACTCAGTATAGCGACTCACTGCGGGCTGGACGGTCCGGGGATCGAATCCCGGTGGCGGCGAGATTTTCCGCACCCGTCCAGACCGGCCCTGGGGCCCACCCAGCTCCTGTACAATGGGTAACGGGTCTTTCCTAGGGGTAAAGCAGCAGGGGCGTGGCAATGACCACCCACCCCATCTAGGGCCAAGGTTAAAGAAAGAGTAGAACTATACCTCTACTCCCCCTCTGGGCCTCCGTGGCCTGTTCTAGGATGAACTTTACCTTTATACCTTTACCTTCATCCTTCTTATCCACTCTAACAACATGGTCAACCAGTCCGCCTTCTCAACTGATACAAGCTAGCAGATCACGAATATTATAAAGGGCCTAATTCGTTCAGTTTTTGGTTACTTCTGACATTTCAAACCCGCCGCACAGTTACCGGCCCAAATTTCCCTTATCGAAGTACTGACAGTACATTTATCAACCGCCCCACGACGCAGCTTCACAACCCAGAAGATCGGTTCTCAATCACTCAACTGTGGGAACTTCGAAACTGACAACTTCATCCGTTTGTCATGAAACATATTTCACACCCATATGCCAGAACTGTTTTTAACACCACGTTTCACATTACACTCATAGTTCCACACTTGCACCATCACACCACAGGCTGCCTGCAGCAATTCTTCCACCCAGATCTTCCCAAGTGCACTTTTTCCTCGTTATCCCAAGGGACTACCGTAACATTTTCAATACTGCACTAATATATTAAAACCAGCAGTTCCGTGCAGAACTCAAGTTCAGCTTCCTATTACATAGACTTCCAGCTCTACATATCATCATCATCACTATCAAGCACTTTCCTCACTTCACAGCAGTCCAGCCGGTTCCCAAAGCAGTACCAAGCACTTCTTATTCACTGTCCTACCAAAAAATTTCTGACTATGTGGCATTACTGAGTGTTACTGCTTTCTATTATTATTATCATTATTATTATTGTCATCGTCTGATCTTATTGTAATGAAGAGTTTATTACGTGTGAACAAATTCCATATATGTTCAATCTGTCGAGAATAATTATCGCAGTTTCGCATCGTCGCCATGTTTGTAAAACAATATACAATACAGAATACAGTAGGGTCTCGTTTTACGACGGAGTTACGTTCTCGAATTCATTCATTCATTCATTCATTCAGTAATCTGTCTAACGACAGGTCCAAAACCTCCTCGAAAACGATGCCTACACATAGTGCGACCTAGAGCTTCTTCCTTCAAATGAGAGTATCCTCTCCTGTCCTTAAGGTCATCCAGCAGCTTCTTACGTCTTCTTCCTCGTCTTCTTGCCACTTCCATCTCCCCCTTTATCT
>JGI20166J26741_11564918_pt1 | contig 12010 bp, 9 predicted proteins | sample TergutCu122P5_FD_26741 | JGI IMG/M metagenome (IMG submission 26741) | reverse complement strand
TGAAAGGAAGGCATTTTGATGACATTGATGACATCAGGAGTAATACAACGGCAGCTCTGAAGGCCATTCCACAAAACCAGTTCCAAAATTGTTTTGAAGGTTGGACTAGGCGCTGGCATCGGTGCATAGCTTTCCAAGGGGAGTATTTTGAAGGCGACTACGGTGGTATTCAGCAATGAGATATGTAGCATTTTTACCTCGATGAGTTCGCGAACTTTATTGTCAAGTCCATGTAGACATGTACATTGTGTGCACATATGCATGCACATTACATTACCTGAAATTCAGTACTGTTGTTAATAACTGCAAAAGGGACCAGTCATACATCTGTCGACCCTGCTGATCATGGATTGGACCCTGAAAATGGAGAGAATATTATCTTTGTAATTCAGTCTTATGGGCTCTATAAATATGGAAGTTATTAAAGGTTTCATAATTCATGAGTTGTCATTGGTTAGGTGTGAACTGACCATGGTTTGCATTAAGAATCCAGGCAACACAAGAACTGGGCTCCTAAGTTCAGTTTTGGAACTGAAATGACAATGACAGACGAAATATGTACTGGGAAGTCAATGTAATACAAACAAGCAAGTAAGATTTAAAATTTTCATATGGGTATGATTAAATTAATTGATGCTGTATTATACTTGCTTCTATTTCTCTGTCTTAATTCACTGATGATACTGAACATTAGCAGAAGGTAATAAATTTCTTGATAGAAAAGAAGTGTTTTTAATACATATGTAGTATTTTACCCGAAGATCACTGCTGTGATTTTAACACTCATGTAACTTTCACTAATTAACATTTATAAGGCACATGAATAGGTACTGACAGAAAGATATTAAGGGAAAGAGTTACTGTGATTTTAGTACATTCTTTTCAGATTAAATCTGTAGGTGTAATCTTATTAGATAAGTGTCTGATGATGAATAATGGTGGTATGTGATTGATGTTCAAGGAGTTTTCCTGATATTCCTAGTGAGTGAATGTGTACTACCGATTTATAGGAGCAAGGCCGTAGATAATCTATTGAAATTGCAGTGGAGGAATAATTTGCTGAAGCAGTACCAATGACTGTCATGGTCAAGTGGGCGGTGTTCTGCTTACTATTCTGCAAGTCCCACATTGAAATTTCGGTCTGGACAAAGATGTTCTGACTATGGTTTTTAAAGGTTTCCTTAGTCAATCTAGGCAAATTCTAGGACAGTACCTCATATTAGGTCATGATTGCTTCCTTCCTCATACCTTCCCCATCATCCAGTGCTATGTGGTCTGAGCTACTGACATCACCGTTAAATGTAAATATCTCCTAGGAAAAGTCTAGCCCATGTGAAATGAAGCACAGGATAATTTTAATTGTAAAATAGAGAAATAGTTCCTGAAGTTGTGAACTGGACAGAATTTGATAATGATGAATCTTTGGTTAATTATAAAGGTTTCTAATGATGCTTTAATTCATTATTCCCAGGACCAGAGGACCAATGGCTGAGAACAGCCATATCAGTTGGTCCCAGATGAGTAAGTGCTCCTTCAGCTTCTCATCTGAGTACAGAAAAAGATTCAATTTCTGACATGTGTTTTGTGTGGAGTACTAGACAACAGACCAAGTCCAGAAACCAAGAAATTCTAAATTATTGTATGGGTTTCATTAAGAGAAATGAATTTCTTAAGCAGTCACTGACTACCAAACATTTAACCTGTACCTTGCAGTTTGTGTTCTGAGTAGGAATTTCATGCAGAGAACATCCTTTCTCATGAGTTCTTAATGCCAATGACTATGACAGTGAAGGGATAAATAAGTAAGGTGGTGAGGTATAGCACTGTTCTGATGTTTGTACAGGCAGTATGAATGAATCTTCCTGACACAAATGTAACCTCATAAGTGCAGACTTCATTGCCATACTACCAAACACTCATATTTAATCCCAAATAAAGAGTCTGGACTTTTAAGTAAGTGCAGACAAGAAACCAAGTATAAATTGCACGTCAGTAACAGTATAAGTTAGCTGAATGGAATAAATGTATTATTGGGAAATAAAGTAAACAAATTAACAAAAAACCAGACACATAAATAAAGTACATCATGAAACATTACTCCTTCACTTTGCCTGATTTTATGCCATTGGCAGTAACAACAGAGCAACTGTAATGTTCATTGGATCAATACATAATATTAATGCCTTGTAAAGTTAAAAAAAAATTTCCCTGTCCATGCCATGGAATTATATAGGAGGTGTAGATGTATAGCTCCACTCACTCTTAACCATAGCATGAGATGGACATGAATGGTTAACTTCACACTCCTGCTACTTTATCTCTGGGAAAGAATGCCAGTACCCATGAAATAGACAGCAGTGTGGGCCACAGAACCAGTCTAGATGCTTTGGAGATGAGACAAATCTCTTGCCCTCATCGGGATTTGAACCTCGGATTGTCCAGACTATAGAATAGTTGCTATACCGACTGTGCTACCCTGACAATATTAATACCTTGAATGACTGTAAGGTTTTTGATGAAGAACTGCGCTTTCAGTAGTGTCAGAATAACCATGTTGAGTTAATTGACAGTATGACTGAAGGGTTCCAATATGTGCAAATTTTAAACACTGTATTTTATTTATAGTGTAGTAAAATATTCTGATAGAAATGACTGGAAACGTAAAATCTTGAAAAAAATTCAATTTTTATATAATTTATTTGTCCCTGACCTGGCATATAGGATCAAATATCTTGGGTGATCATTGACACAATTTTATTTTCATATTGCAAACTATATTCAGTGCATGGGTTTATATTATTGTTTTATGAACATATAATAGCCACAGGGTCAGTTAAAAACTTAAAAACACTTAAATTTGTGAGTTCAGGGTCCATTAATTTCTCAGCGCTATAAATGAAAAATTATTCAGGGTGGGTATTAATCCAAGGATTCACAGCTTATCACAGGCTGCAGAACTATGTTTATATACCTGAAAAAATTCAGTGGTGAGAAAGGTGAAATTTCTGCCACTACTAATCAGGCCATGCATTCTTCATTAATTAATTTGTTAATAATCTGTCCTTCTGAATTAAATCATGGATGTAACTCTAAATCTACTTCCTGTTTCAGTTTCTACAGTTGTCTGAGAAAATTTCTTACCACAGCTGTAACATTGAGTACTGCTCCTTTCAAGTCATTTATTTCACTCTGGTTGAAAATACTAGACACCATTTTCAACCCATGCCTGGAACTCCAATGCCCAGCAGCTTCTCCTGGTTGACCAATTACTGGGCCAAGATGATCTAGTGATTTTACATGAATCAGTGGAACTACAGGGAAGCAGTCCATTGATGCAATGGTGACAGTAGGCAGTATAACATTGGTATTATTGTTTTGATGTACATCTGTTAGACTGAAATTACCAGATATCAGGTTACCATAATAGAGGAACAACCAGAGGATCCCATGATTATGGAACATATGTGCAGCAAGTCCCTAGAAAAGACAATACAATAATTTCACTTGTGTAAATCAGAAATGCTATAATATATTACATAATCATATTAAAATTAAACTTAGGGACAAAATTATGTCATATGCACGATAAATTGTTTATTTCTTCTGCATCTGACACTTGTGAAAGGACTTTAACCTCAGAAAGAGTAATAATAAGTAATTCCTTCTAGGCAAATATAAAGGGTATGTTAGGAAAAGCTGCTTTGTTTCCAGTTCCTTTCTCCTTGATTCCTATTAATTTTACAAGTCTGATTTATAATCTACAGTTACATTTACTTACTTGAGTACATAATATCCTGAATCACTTTTTCTCCATTTCTGTGTTGCATAGTATTTTTCATATATGTTTCGAAACATAAAAACACTTGATTTTAATAAATTCTTCAATACATTGCCTTTTTTTGTTTTCTTCAAGAACACATAATAGACAAACATTAATTTTGTATGTGTTACAATTTGAATCTGAGAAGGAGGAAGTAACAGAAGAATTGAGAGAACTGCATAGTGATCATCATAATTCTTACTCGTGGCCAAATATTATTAGGAAGATCATACAAGGATAGATGGAATGAATGGAGACTGTGGCACACATGGGAGAAGATAAGTGCATACAAAGTTTTTGTAGGGACACATGAAAGAAAGAAATGGTTTTCAAGACATAGGTGTAGGTGGAGGACCAATATTAAAATGGTTCTTGACTGAATGTGATGGCAGTGAGTGAACTGTGGTAATCTGGCTCAGGCTAGGGACCAGTGATAGGTTTTTGTGAAAATGATAATGCATCTCCATGTTCCACAAAGTATTATAGTGTTTGACTACCTGGTCAATTTTGAACGATTAATTATGTGCCACAATTTATTCCTGTTCAAGAAAATAGTTTATATGATGTTGCTTCTTAGTTTTTATAACATGTACATTTTAAAATGGAAACATTGTACACTTGAACAAATTTGAACATGTTACGTATTTACTAGACCAATTACAGTATGTCCAGCTGAATGTGAAATCCATTCATGGAATTTATAAACCCAATCAAACCTCCATTGCTGCACAAAAACTAATGATGCCACCAGCAATACTCTGTCCTGCAAGTCCCAAAGTGACATATGACTCTGTACCAGAGAGTGGATGACATCAACTGCTGCACAGTGACTGATGATGGACCCTGCTGTGTCATACTGAGGTCCACATTAAAAAGACCTCTCTGTGTATTGTGTACTCAGTTTCTATGTGCTGTAAGCAGTTCCTCATTGTCTTATATCAGCAAAGGCAGAAAAGTTAATTATGTGCCCTGAATAGCATGTATTTAAAGCTGTATAAGTTTAAACTTTGATTATGGTATGGGACAATGTAAAATAATTCCTTTGCGTTTTTTCTGTTGTTCATTTCTTTTTATAAAGTTCACAATGTTCCAGAAATTTGATCTACTCCCATCATCAAGTGAAAAGAAAACAGAGAAATCCCTACTTTACTGGGCTTCTTGGTAGAATTAGTCTTGTACCCTGAATAGGGATAAGAAATGATGAAGGAAACAGAGACCATTACCAAAGTACAGATGGGGGAGAAAAAAAAAAGTTCATGCCTAAAACAAGAGTCTGGAAGTTCAGGACACATGCTGGTTAGCACAACACACAATATAGCCTACTAACAACTGGATTGTCACATAAAGTGACAATCCAAATTGCTCAGTGTGAATAAAAATCAATTTTGTCAATGCAGTCTTCAATTAAATTCAGTTTAGTTAGAATCCTGATGTTGCATGGGCCATTACTGTGTAGACTATAGTGACTAGGCTACAGGATGGATGGCTGAGGAATTATGGTTTGATTCCTGGTAGGAGTAGGATATTTTTTTCTTCTCAAGGCATGCAAATCCAGGTTTGAAAACCACCCAGCTCCCGAATTAATGGGAATCAAGGTCTCTTTTCCTAGGTCTCAAGTGACCGCTCATCTCTGTCTAATATCCAGGTTAAGATGAGTGGAACTACACTGCCATGGTCCCATATGCCTTCCTGGTGTGCACAGGGACAACTTTCATGATATACACATCCAGATACACACACATTACAAGCACACAAGCAGGTATGTGCAGATGCACACATTTAAATACACAAAATACAGGTAGAAAATTGACAGATATGACAAAACTGATGGAAGACTTTTTTTTTTTAAAGTGAGCGAACCAAATGTACCTTCAAGAATAGGGTCATTATTTTATCTAAGAAATGTTGTTTGTTACTTCCTGCTGCTATTCCAATTTGCTATGAGTTGGGATTTATGAATTTGACTTCAATATATACAATTCATGTAAGGTTTATATTCACTACATAAAAAAAAAGGTGTTTGAAATTGTTTCCTGCTGCATGCAGACATGCATCACAACTTAAAAACACATTGTTTATTGCATGTTGAATTTTTGCTGGCGGAATTAAGGACATTACATCTTGAGAGCTTCTTTCCAGATGGTCTTCAATGCAAGGACTATTAGTATACACATAATCCTTTAACATTCCCCACAAGTAAAGTTTTATGGATTCAGATCTTGTGAATAAGGAGACCACAATCCTCTGTTTATTCTTCTGTAACCAAAAGGACTGTTTGAACAGTGCACAGAATTGCTTGTTGTGAGAGCTGTTGCACTGGCTTGCTGAACAAATATCTCAAACTTCTCAAACCATACATTATGACTTCAGAAAAACAATGGCCTCCAATAGTTCCAGCTGCTCTCATAGCACACACCACACTAACTTTAACCTAATCTAATGGTACTTCATGGTTGAACACAGGATTTTCTATGGACCACTACCTGTTGTTCTGTGAGTTCATATACCCACTGACATGAACATCAAGCGTCATAGCTAAACAGAATGTTGTGGCGTCCACTGCTTCAACTTAAACCACATAAAGGAATCGGGTCACAAAATCCGATTTTCCTTCATGGCATATGTTGTAGATGCAAATGCAGCAGTTTTGTTGGCCTTCTCGTGATGTGTGAGCAGACAGGCTGGAGATGGGTATCAGTTTTATGCAGTAAGTTTGCTGATGGGAAGTGATACACAGTATTTATCATTTAAAATAAGAACAGTGTGTATGAGATTGGAGGTTTTCATGACGGTGAAGTTTCAGAGTGTGTTTTCTAGGTTATGATACCTGCCCAACAGACTATACCATATTAAACTTAGAACACTAAAAAATATACACTAAAGTACTTTCCTCCAAGGGACAGAATTTTAATTCTCAATATTGAGTTGCAGAGTGATTGATGATTTTTTGGTCAGCTCTATTAAAATTTTGATTCACTGTTGTTAATGTGAACATAGTATTGAGGCATAATTACAGAAATAAAATGTAGAATAATTTTATTTTGATAACAATAACAAAAAAATCTTTAATTTTATGCAGAATGAAAGCCTTAATTTACCCATATTAAAAAGCTAAGAGCTGAAGTACAAGATGTATCCAGAACAGCTCCAGTTGGGCCTGAGTTGGTAGCACTGGTTATTACAGTCATGTTGTCATTCAAAGGAAGAGATGAAACCCTCAGACCTTTTTCTGACAGCTGTTTGATTACATCTAGAGTCCCTGAAAAATATCAAGTAGTAAGTACAAAAATAAGAGAGAGAAACAGAAATCAATTCCATATACTCACATGTCAGTTATATATTGTACAATCACAGGAAAATAGGTGGTTATTAATATTTTTAAAAAATGGCTCTTAAATACAGGTGTGAGTACAGAAGAGTTTGCAAAATATTCTTTATGCAATAGAAACACTTATCTACAAAATATGCCATAATACAACACTTAAGGCCCCAAGAAAACTATGTGAGACTCATTGCATAACATGATGATGATGATGATGATGATGATGTTGTTGGTGTTGCAATTTGTGCTACATGTAATGTTATTTTGCACGTGAAATATGTTTGTACTTTTATGTTAGTACTTTCCGAAGTATGTTTGCAGGGCACAATATGTTGTTTTTTGTTGTTCATTGATTTCGTGCTTTCTTGGTACATCAATGAGTGATTATGAAATTGCTTCATTGTCCCAATTATTAATGTTATCATTTTGCTTTCACATTCCACATGCACTGATTTTCTATTTTATGTTCTTTATATTTTAGAATCTTCTCTGCTTCTTTCTCAGTCACAATTCTGTCTCCAGAAATTGCAATATCTATTAACATACATGTTGGTACACTGATGATTCCAGAACTGACTCAGGGACAGGGGCTGGCATATATGGCCAAAGACCTAATAGAAGTTACTGCTTCCCTTTGGGTAAATTTGCCACATTCTTTCAAACTGAAATTTATGCCATTTTACAATGTGCATATGAAAATATAAGAAGGGCTTATAAAAATAAGCAGATTCTTATATGTTCCGATAGCCAGGCTGCACTTATGGCACTTAGTGACCCGAAAGTAACTTCTAGACTGGTTGCAGAATGCCTGGATGCCCTCCTTGCGCTGGCAAGCCATAATGAGGTCACTCTCGTCTGGGTGCTGGGGCATCAGGGCATCCTAGGCAATGAACAGGCTGATAAGCTTGCTAGACAAGTGTCAGCTATGCCGATACTCGGTCCAGAGCCGGCTCTTGGAATACCTAAGTGTTTGGCAAGAGAAGCAATCAAGAACTGGACTGAGCATCAACACTTTCGTACCTGGAAAGATACACCAGGCTGTAGACACGGCAAGGTTTTCATAGGCAAACCGTGTAAGAAAAGAGCTGATAACCTGCTCAAATTAGGCAGGCATCAACTAAAAACAGTAGTAGCAATCCTCACTGGACATGCTCCTGTAAAAGGACATCTGTGCACCATGGGCCTGTTTAACGGGAATCCATCTTGCAGATTCTGCGGGATGGAAACTGAAACAGTGCAGCACATCACATGCTGTTGCGAGTCATTGGCTCGTCAGCGTTATAATGTTTTTGGGGACTGTTTGTACAACCAAAAGAAATAAGCACAGCTTCAGTTAGGGACCTCTGCCTCTTTATTAGAGAAACAGGACTACTGAATCTGTGGTAAAGTATGTTTAGGGTTGCACAATAAGCCTCAGGCTGAGGTGCTTCCGGGGCATTAGCGGACAGGCCCTAAGTAGAAGAAGAACATACATGTTCCTTCTTTATTATCATGGGTTATGATGTCCAGTTTATTGTTAGAAATGATTCTGTCAGTCTGCACTACTTGATTCCCTAACATGGTTGCCTTACCCTCATGACTTGTTTCAACTTGTATGATTATTGTACATGATCATACCAGGGTTAATTGTCTAATTTTGCCTCTATTTCCTTGCATATGTTAAAGTGTAGTTGAGCACACACTTTATCATGTCTCTTTATGCATTGTTGTTGTTGTTTTTATTATTATTATTAAACAAATACATTTCATCTTGTAAAAGACCTAGTTCTGAATATATGTACATGAACTTCACCTTGTCAAAGACATATTTAGCCAGGTGAGAAAGCTTTTGTGCACTAGTGTACATGACTGCTATGCCTGTGATGGCATAGCTGCTGCCAGGGCCACCTATGTTGGGCAGGTTTGGAGTGACATGCCAGACAAAGAATGACCCCCTGGTGTTCCAAGTTGGGTACTGGACATGCAGATGACAACTTCACCTCATAAAAGTCAGTGGTCTGGAAACCCTGGCAACTGGGAGGACATGGCCCAAAAATGGGCCAAAGTGTAATGTAATGAGAAGAAGGAAGAGGAGGAAGAAGAATAAGTAGGATAGGATGATAAAGCAATGATGATGATAACGATTTAAAAGTAATTTTAGTAGCTATTGGTGCAACTGGAAACACACGAAAGTCAATTACTACCATCTTATTCCATAGTGATACCTCTCCTATACATTCTGCAAAGGGACTGCAGAAATTGATCAGTCTGGAAACAACACCCTCACTATGAGGAATAGTGATGTGAAATATATTCATTTCAATTCAAGCACATTGTTATGTAGAGCTATTACACTATGCGGTTCAGAGACAAGCTGTGCCTTATTTGCACACATAACAGCTGTCAGCTTGTAAAATTCACAAATTACAGCAGTAGCAGCAGCATTGATGATGACAGTGTTGGTGGTGGTTGTGGTAGTAGTAGTAGTAGTAGTATATGTAGTAGTAGTAGTAGTAATAATAATAATAAAATAAAAGAATACAGCTACAGGTAAACTTACCAATACCCCAACATACAAATAATGACACTTGTGTTGTACGTGTGTACAGAAAGAAATCCGTTATAAGAGATACAACATACATGTCTGGCTGCTTCATCTTGACTGAGCACTGAATTCAGTCACACAGTTATTGACTTACATTTGAGTGACATACCAGGGACAGTTTCATTGTCTGCAATATGTACTCAAAGGTAACCACACGACAAGTCTGTGTAACTGACTAGATTGAAAAAGACTGGACAAAAATAGGAGAAGTGTCAGTTCTAATAATTTTGTCAGTCGGCGTTTGAAGACCGCGGCTAATTTGGTTGTTTGATATAACTGGCAATGATGGCAGTTCATTATTTTTAGGTGAAGAATTTTGATGACTACTGCAGTCGTGGATGACTTGCATTTTTCTGTTGGAACTGAAGAACAGAAAACACACTTCAGTATGGATAAGAAATGCCATGGCCAAGATCTAACTAAATACTGTTCCTTAGATGCATAGGCTGACATATAAACAGGTAAAGATTGAGACAGATGGATGGCAGGATTAATGGTCAGATTGGTAGACAGATAGACTGAGACTAAGAGTTCAGACAGGTCAGTGGGTGGATAGGTAAGAAAGTAGTCTGTCCATCCAGTTATGTATTATATTGTTACAGATAGGCCTTTGGTTTAACAAATAACAATGTTTATTGACACTACAGATAGAACAATTTAAACAGTAATGAACACAAAACACTTCACCAGAATTTTAACAATTGCTGTAAACAGATAAGTCTGTTCTTATGCATCCAGTTCTTTGGGCTCATAGCCCTGACGCCGCTCGAAACCAGTACCTCACATCGCACTATGCTGTTCCACCTTCACTCTTGTTGAACACTCACCTGATTGTACACTGCTGCACCACATGCTCTGTCACTTCTGAGCACAAGAATGACTGCCGTCCAGCTAAATGCTTGTCCTATATGCCACTCATGTCTTTCTCAAAAGTTCAACACTGTCGCAGTTACTCGTCTGGCCCACTAGAAAGTTCTGTCTCTTTATTGCTCCAGAAGGGTCTCGAGTCATAACGTCATGGGCCTTTTGGGATCATCGCACTACTAGGTGCAATGGCGCGATCTTACAATATGAATAATGTATAGACTTACAATGCATGTTCTCAGGATAAAAAATTATTAACTTGTGTTGAAACGTTTAAAAATGTTTTGTTCTATTAATTTTCTGCACTTTACACTCTTCATTGTGACATTTCACTCTTTAATGTAAGCCTTTGATAAATTTCGTGAAAAACTGAATCTCAAAAAGACACGTGAAATAATATTAAAAACATGACTGGGTAATTAGAATGAGTGGCAGTGAAGTGCCACTTCATTCATGCAGTGTATGACCAAGGCCAATCTACATACAATTATGATAAAAGCCAATCCTTAATATTAGAGCAGATCATCATTTACAGTGAGGACTACATTGTGCTACTTGTATGAATTCCATAAGTCCTTTTTCACAGAAAATGCAGAGTCTTCAGAAATTAAGCCTATATATAAAAAAGGGGACAAAACACTAATCACCAGTTACAGGCAAATTTCATTACTTCCTGTATTTTCAAAACTTTTTGAAAAGGTTATATATAAAAGACTATATTACCATTTAACCTTAAACAATATTTTAGTAAAGGAACAGTTTGGCTTCAGGTGTAACAGTTCAACTGAAATAGCTATATATACATTAATTAATAATATATTATCATCCCTCAATCACGGAATAATAGTTGGTGGGTTATTTTGTGACTTACAAAAAGCTTTTGACTGCATAAATTATGACATACTATTATCAAAAACGAAATTTTATGGTATAACAGGTGTTGCTAATAGGTTAATGAAATCTTACTTAAGAAACAGATGTCAGAGAGTAATTATAAATGCTCATAATAATTCTATTGGTTATTTTTCTAAATGGAAAGAAGTACAGCACAGAGTCCAACAGGGTTCAGTTCTTGGACCGTTATTGTTTTTAATATATATTAATGATCTTTCCAAAATTGTATCTGACAAATCCAGCCCAACCTTATTTGCTGATGATACAAGCTTTACTATTGCAAACCGCGATGAGAGTGCAAGTTCAAAACTAATGAGATATTTAATGAAATAAATAAATTGTTCCATAGCAATATATTAATGTTAAACTATGATAAAACATATTTTTTGCAAATTTTAACTAAAACTGATAATGAAATTAATAGGCAAGTATCATTTGGTAACAGAAAAATTGCTACTGTGCAAAGTTTAAAATTTTTGGGGCTAACTATTGACACTACTTTGACCTGGAAGCATCATATTGGTGA
>JGI20166J26741_11564807_pt1 | contig 12014 bp, 7 predicted proteins | sample TergutCu122P5_FD_26741 | JGI IMG/M metagenome (IMG submission 26741) | reverse complement strand
TATCTGCTTACATCTTATTCCTTGTCTCGCTCTCCCTCTATCTTTCCTTCAAAAAACTGTTTTAGAAGGCAGTTTCTATGCAGCATGTGACCAGTCCGGTTAGCGTTGCTTCGTGTTATTTTACTCAGGAGGTTCCTTTCTTCCTTGACTATTTCTAATTCTTCATATTTCAAATGATCGGTCCAACTGACCTTCTCAGTCTTTCTCTAGCACCAAGTTTCAAAACTTTGAAGATATTTCTGATGTTCTTTCCGAAGTTTCATGTAGGGAAAAGAAATACATGCACAGACATTTTAACACTAGCTGCAGTAATATATCAAGAACGTTTGGGGAAACTAATAACACCTACTTTTGTTCAATTATTAATTTTTTACATACATGCTATCAGACGTGTAAAATAAATTAATTCTTAAACAGACAAGTAATTCACTTGCATGTTGCAGGTGTAGAAGCAACATTAATTAATTGAGATTAGGTTTATGACTTAGTGGCATTGTAACTGAAACATTGCTGTTTGCATATCTGATTTCTGATAGTTCCAAGCGCAAGCTCGATTCGCAGTTCAACAGATCCCCCGTAATCCTACATATATGCATATTAGGCACAAGGATTAGCGAACTGTGGCTTGTATACTGCAGGTACTCTGGATTAGATCCATACCATTACGTGCATTTGTTACAGCCGTCATCCTGACGCAGGGTTCAACGCTCACATATATTGTCTCAGTTCAAACTACCTCTCAAATATATATCAAGAATGCACTGTGGTTGCAGGTGTAGTTTTACAGAACAAATATTTCTTAAAGACCGGACTTTAGAATATAGTAAAATACATTGTATCTGACAATGTTATATCAAATGTGGAATATTGTATGCTTTCTTTTGGGTGATTCCCCGACGTCTGAATTTTATATGCCGACGTTTCGAAACACTCTGTCTGTTCCATCTTCATAGGCAGGTAGGCACCTCCCTGCCTATGAAGATGGAAGAGACAGAGTGTTCCGAAACGTCGGCGTATAAAATTCAGACGCCGGGGAATCACCCAAAAGAAAGCATACAACATTCAGGACACGGCGAAAGTTTGAAATCAAATGTGGAATACTTTGCACTTTGGACTTCGTCCATCGCCGCATGATTAAAATCAAATTTAAAACACATATTTGTAGGAATGAATTATTAACGTTTTGCGGGAAAGGCAGAGGATAAAACGAAGTTGCGACCTGATTTTTAGAATAGTATTGCTTTTCGGGCCAAACTCAGTAGGATTTCACTCGTCCTTTCTTTATAAGGATGGGGTCAGAGCCCATTTATAAGATATTAGGTTTTAATTTTTATTTTAAAGACGGAACGATAGGAAAAGTCCGTAGAGTAAATGACTGCAGATACAAATATCGCGTTTTTCACTCTGCACAAAATTTGGTTTCCAAATTCTATTAACAACAGATATCCACTTCCCTTTTTCTTTGCTTATGTCGGATTAAACAATTTTCCAATACATCTTACTGAGCATTCCGGTCTATATTTACATTTCCGGTTAGCGACATCGTCACGTAGATTATACGTGATGTTGTATGAAGGTTGGCATGTGTATAATATTTACACTATCATTGCCCCGACTCATGCCGTAAATAAGGAAAAATGAAAAAAAGGATGTAGCACTCTCCGCTGGCTGTGTGTGTGTGTGTGTGTGTATATATATATATTTTTTTTTTTGCCTGAAATTGTTTGCTTGTTAATTCCTTGACGCGCATCAGTTGTGATGAGTCCTACTAGCAACGATGTTCAATTGTGGGTTCAGCTAAAAACAGTGAGAACATTTATCTGCTGACCGGCAATCGTCTGTTACGGATCACTCCGCTACGTGGACCCTGTTACAAGGGCACTAGACCGAAGAAGTCTTTAAACATTGATAATAAGAGGACACGCCGACCCCGGTGGTCTAAGGCGTGAGTCTGCGGTCGCATGCTTGCTAGAATTACGAGTTCGAATCCCGCCGAGGGCATGGATGTCTGTCTCATTTGGATGTTGTGTGTCAAGTAGAGATGTCTGTGACGGACCGATCATTCGTCCAGAGGAGTCCTACCAAGTGTGGTGTGTCTGACTGTGATATCGAAACGTCAACAATGAGGAGGCCAAGGCCCACTAGGGCTGTCTAGCCATAAAAAAGAGGACATACGCCCTAGGTCAGAACTGCGTTAGTTTCATATGTACGTGTGTCAGTATTGGACTGCTATTCTCAAAATTTATAAAACTGAAAATTCTACTTTCTACTTTCATTCGTAAAATTATTTTAAGAGCCTTAAGTATGATGTAGTACGCACACAACGTATGTATGTAGTACGCACACAACTTAAGCATGATGTATGCACACAACTTAAGTATGATGTAGTATGAAAACAACTTAGGTATGATGTAGTAAGCATACAAGTATGATGTAGTAAGCACACAACTTAAGTATGATGTGGTATGCACACAACTTAGGTATGATGTAGTATGCACATAACTTGAGTATGATGTATGCGCACAACTTGAGTATGTAGTATGCACACAACTTAGTTATGATGTAGTATGCACACAACTTAGTATGATGTAGTATGAACATAACTTAGGTATGATGTAGTATGAACACAACTTGAGTATGATGTAGTATGCACTCAAATTGAGTATGATGTTGTATGCACACAATTTAAGTATGATGTAGTATGCACACAACTTAAGTATGATGTAGTATGCACACATCTTAGTATGATGTAGTATGAACACAATGAGTATGATGTAGTATGCACTCAAATTAAGTATGATGTTGTATGCACACAAATTAAGTATGATGTAGTATGCACACAACTTGAGTATGATGTAGTATGCACTCAACTTAAGTATGATGTAGTATGCACACAACTTCGGCCTAGTGCAAAACAGGACACAGATTTTAGTGCAGAATTTGCTTAACTTTGTTACAAGAAAACGTGACTACAATTTGTTTCAAAAACAAAATAATTAAATATTTTCTGTGTACTTCTAAACTTTTACTGTCATACTTAAGCAAATATCATATGTTTTAAAAAATCTTGCAGTATTTAGATGTGTCTCTTGGCGTGACTTATGTCTCGTGTATGTTTGCCATACAAAACGCAATGGCTTGGAATATATATTGTTTTCGCCCAATGTTACATGTGTTTGAATTGTTCTGAGTGCTGTTTATTTCAAGAGGGTAGCTCTCTTCCGAGTAAATGCTTGCTAGCCTGCATTGTGAAGTCAGCGAAAACAGTTCTGGAAAGCCGCCAGTGAGCCATCAATCTATGTCTGAAGAACATAGACACTGGCCACGTTGACCAGAAATCTCTTGCTCTCTTGCTCTCTTGCTCTCTTGCTCTCTTGCTTTCTTGCTCCGCGTTTCGTTACAGTTCCTGTCTTAAAATCTTACTTTCTTGGCTCATTATTTATCTTCTTGCGTTTTTTCCTATTCCTTTAACTGATTACTCTGTTGTTACATCGGCATCAGTCTCCATTTTTATATTAATTTACTTTATCTGAAAAATTGCCTGTGTTTTATTCAAAGTTAAATATTATTCTACTGCTAGGTTTATTTTGTACGGTTATTGATTAATGCGAATGAAATGCTAATAATAACACGAAGAGAAAGCGTTGAATATTAAAAACTGTTAAATAGTGGAAACATAGATTTTTGAAGTCTGACGTTCCTTACTCTCCTTTCATCCTAATAAAATGAACGATTTGGATACTCAATTCCAATTCCAACTCACACTAAACTAACTGCAAGTTAGTCTGTCCGTTTTAGGGACAAGCACCCTCCCCCCCCCCGAATAATCATGACCAGATCTTTTTGTGTAGTCAGTCCCCTTACAAATGCGTCATAGTCTTGGGAGGTTTCTCTGTCAGTAGGAAGAGGCTTCGTTAAACTCTGTGTCTTGGTCTGTGTCAGAGAGAATTAACTTGAATTATACCTAAGCATTAGAGTCGTACCGTTCAGTGGAGACATTACGTGTCCTTAAATATATACCTGTCAATTCTACTGGTAATTAACCTGTGCTTTGTAATTATACGAAACCTAGATAAATCCTGTGGTCAGAGGTTTAGTGTTTTTCTGTATTGAACCTGGTGGTACACAGATTAACAGCGGCTTCTGAAGGGTTAACAAATATTACATCCCTCTATGTTATCTGTCCAGTGATGTGTATAATACAGGGTTTGTTAGCTGACATAGATTCAGCCCATATTATCTACCTCAACGTTCTCTATTATGCGTATAATGAGAGGTATCACATATTAAATTGGGTGTTAAAATGACCTCCTTCAACTCTCAGACTTGCCGAAATTGTGATGAACACATTTTAAAAAAATATTTGAATTTCTTGTCTGAAATTTATCGATATTCAGCATTTGATGATTTCCTTAAAGCCTGTCTCTTTGTGTTTAATTGTGTATAAATATAATCAGTTTCCTCGAAAGAACATATCCTGTTCGCCTCCACTTCTGTAACAAAAACCTGTTTGAAACTTGTTCATATATTGAAGTATTTATGATTTCGATAGAAATATGAAACACAAGGAAGCCCACTACAAAATTAATACTTCTTATGCATATTTCGACACTCAGCACACTCTGTGTTACACTGTACACGCACTTCATGAACGCAAACAACAAATCTTGCGCGCAGCTTTTGAAATTGGACTGTTGAGAAGTTCTGTCTGTTTGTGTGAATAGGCCTTTATTTTCTGCTACGTAACGGAACACGCGATGACTAAACTACCGGAAATGAGTCATACGCAGGTGATAAGATAGCCTCTGCCTAGGACCACTATTAACGGTATTTCAGGTATAAAATTACACGTCGTGGTCATTTAACAGCAGTGTATTTGCAGGTTATGATCTGGCTGCGTTGCAACAATGTACATGGTGAGGCATAAGTCGTTTAACACCACGGGTGAGGCATAAGTCGGTTAACACCCTTTTATCCCACGAACGGCTTGTCGTTCGTGGGATAAAGGAGTGTTAACCGACTTATGCCTCACCCGGGATGTTAAACGACTTATGCCTCACCTGTATATTTATCACTAGTTACCAACTGGATGGGAGATATGCCACCATCTTGAATGGTTGAAATGGTTTGTAGTTTAACTTAATCTGGCAAATATAACGGCATTACGAGTTTTTACAAAGGTACCAACATTTCGAATTTACCTTCTAATTTCTTTGAACCAGAAAGGTCGGTTAGCTTGAAAATTAGATGGTGCAAATGTTTCCAGTTTTTATGTTCGCAGTTTCGGTTTTAGGTGTATGACTGAGAATTTAAATCGGAAACTTGTATATGTTTTAACTTTATATGCAATACGGACAGAAGAATGTCTCCCTTGCTACGAGGAAAAAGGTATTAATAGTGAGCTATCAAAAGAACATATGAACTCCTTCTTCGTGTGGCAGATGGCTCACTATCAATTTTCACTCTCATTCAACTGGTCACCCAATTGCATTAGCCACTCCGCTTCCTCTCGACGCGTCGCCCGAGGCTCTAATTTTAAAATCTCGGGCGCCAGGTGAGGTTTTACACAAAATTCACTGAAGCGGTTAACGTTTCTATTCCCTTCATCCAAAATGGAATAGCAGAAACTTTGAAATCAGTGCTGGTACAATGTACAGTACATAAGTAAACTGTATCATAAGGTAATAATTTTATAAATTAAGTAATCTTGAATATCTACTTTATTTTCTCCAACACTTTCCAGTTATAATGGTAATTTATATCTAACTTTCAGGAAAAATATAGTGCATCATTTGATAGTTTATTAATATTTTGAAATTGCGACTAAAGAAAATCACAAGTGTGAGGGAAAGGTATTAAAATAGAAATGTTTTCTGAAATAGTTGGAAGTGTTACAAAGAACATGTCTTGGTACAATTGTTACAATTCAAAATTATAATCACGCGGAAGCTAATGCTTTGTGCCACTCATTTTGTCCTTCTACCTGAAACGTAGTTATTAAATTGATCTCTCATTTAGCACAGATATAAAACTTGATTTCTAAACCCACAGAAAGAAAGTAAATTAAGGATAACTGGAAATAGGGCGACGGGGAGAAATTTTGCGTGTGAGACGAAGAGGGGATGAAGATGAGGATGAAGAGGAGGATGAAGAAAATTCTAGATAATTTGGAAGTACAAAATTCGTGCTTGTTAAACGATGAATCGTGTCATTCCTAACAATCCAGTGTTGACAATCTGAGTGGAACGTGTAGCAATCGTGAGAGATGAGAAATCTATGTGTCACTCCTGTCGATCTGCATTGCACAGATCGATTGAAAGTCCTACAGTTAGATGGATAATTGCAAAATAAATCTTAAAGGAGTGGCGTGTGGCGATCTGGAATAGGTTGATCTGACTCAGGATACATTTCCTGTCGCGAGCTCTGAAGATGGAGACAGAAAGTTTCTTCTGAACATAATTAAAGGGCGTCACATTACAGCAGACGATATTCACAGTAGTTAAGGTTTGGTTACCATAAAAATGGAGAATTTTTAAAAAACTATCAGCTTCTCAATTAAGAACACTCAATGAAATTACTTAAGGCAGACGCTTCATACTGTCGTGCATCCTAAACCATCCATTTAAAGGATTTAATATTCAGTATGAATAAGCCAGGTTATTCATTGTTATGTGGAAATAAAAGCAGGGTTAGGACTGATTTAATGTCATGTTTATTTAATTACTGATGCAGCATTCAACACAACCATGCGTCTTTATAATGAAACAAATGTAACATTGTTTGTGAGCTTTGATAATGTTTTGGATATTGTCCATATTTTTCGGTTCATTACACCATGATATTGCGAAAACTCTTTGTGTTTTCAACTACAGATGGAAAATGGAGATAAAAGGGCCTTAGCCTTTTGGGTCCTAAAAATGAACATTCTGTATTTTAGGATCAAAGATTAAACAAGCTTATCACGATATACAGGATTCTTTATATTAAATGATTTACCGAAATATATCAGCAGCCATCACAGCTGCAAAACGCCCGTGGAAACACCCTGCACTATATTCGAATTCTTTAATTTTAACGTAAAATTCCGTTACGTACCATTTTTGACCAGAGATTTAGAAAGTAATATTTCTTATTGTTCAGATGTATGGAAAGCCATCAACGTACGTAATGGTCATATGAGGACGGCCTAGACAACCATACAGACTTTTTACCGACAGGCTGAAACCAACAGACCGGTCTAACTGCGCACAGTAATATTTTTTTTTACCATGGCGCAACAGTCTTAGCGGGCCAGGGCCACCTCATTGTCGAGGATTCACGATCACACTCAGACACACTACACTCGGTAGGACTCCTCTGGACGAATGATCAGCCCGTCCCAGAGAACTCTACCTGACAACATACTACAGTCACAAAAGACAAATATCCATGTCTCCGGCGAGATTCGAACTCACAATCCTAGCAAGCGATCGACTGCAGACCCACGTCTTAGACGGCGCGGCCACTGGGATCGGCACGCAAGTAATATTGGTGTTGTTGTATTGTGACATATGGGAAATGAGCAATTTAAATTAATTTTGTACGGATTGACATGAAAAATAGTGACCGGATGATGAAGATGAAGACGTTTCTTTATTAAAGTGTCTTTTGTGATGTGGCAAAGAACAGATAAAAAAGAGTGAGCCAGATATTTGCTCTAGTCATATTCACCCGTCAAGTGCACTGCAGAGTGGATTGTATTCCAATCTAAAACCAGTCGGGTTTTCAACATTTTCATCAATCATATTTTAGGTTAAACTCAGAGGGAACTCGTAGCGATCTTCTTCCACACTGACCCTTCCACATTCTATGCCTGCCAGCTGTCCGCATTCTCTAATACCCTTCCTGTTCGCACTTTCTCTCACTTTGTCTAACTCGATCTCTTTTACAGTTCTCTTTCCTGTCCGACACTTCGTTAAATTGTTTGATCGATTATGTTTTGTAGTGGGTATTTCGGGATCATCTTCCTGGCACCAAGAGGCACAGATTGACCTTAGACACAAGAACTGAATACCAAAATGGCGATACATGCACGGTATAGCACACTGCTTCGTGTATTAATTCTGTTCATATTCCGCTTGTGCCAAAAAGAAAAATGATTTCCAAACAGACATATATTTCTGTAGAATTTTTTTTCTTATGAGAAACGGTAATGCAGCCAGAAAGAGCACTTTTAACGTAATACCAATAATTTTTCGTACGGTACGTAATGAAACAAATAGGACTTTGTGGAGGAGGAGGTGACTGCAGCTTTTGGGAGGATTGGTTATATCTCCGTTAATATATTTACAATTCTGCGGGTTTCATATCTGGAAAATCGTGGTTTCCTTCCTGACAAAGGCAGAAATTTTTCTTTTTTATCAATCCGCTATCAAGGGGTTGTCGGGGCTTTTACCCTCCCTAGTAACGCCTCAAGCGCGTGAAGATGGTCAATCACACCCATCTAGTGTTGAGATTAAGATTTCGTGGAGCTGAACCTCATTATCCCAAAACCATTTCATGTGCTTGTGTTTAATGAAACACAAGCACAAGTTTACCTTTATTATTATTATTATGATCACTAACAGTTTATTTTACATTTATTGCAATTGTGTGTAATGCCTTTCGTCTTATTCCTGTGAACTTTAATTCCAGTTTAAATACAACAGTAGCGCTTAATTTTTGTTTTTTCTTAGGCCTTGACTTTGTGTGTTTGCTGCCCCTTTTTACTCTCATTATCTTTGCACTCAACTGTTTTACTTTGTAGTCGCTGTGTAAATAAATAAATAAATAATTGAAACTGAAATAAAATATATGTTATCATTAGATTATGTAGACATAGACTTCGGTGAACGAGAAACAATTAAGACCTTAATTATTTGGGAACACGCTATGATATATGCTTTTGTTATTTAAGGCTAATTATTTAGTTCAAGCAGAGCGACCATTCTTCAGAATCTAAGAACTTATTAGCGGGTCAAAGAATTCACCAGGTTTTGTGGAACGTGGCACGTCATTTACTTTGCTCACGACAGGCCTATGGTTCATTTCTGTCCTCGTCCTGATTAATTCAATCCACACAGTCACTTTATTTCTATATCGATGTTAATACCTATCGTGCCATTTATGCCTATGTCTCTCAAGTTTTCTCTTATCCCGACAAATAATTTTATGCAATTTTATTTCCTGCCAAGCGTGCTATATTCCAAGACAGTCCCCTTCTCCTTCACTGGATTCTCTAATCATGTCGCAATCAAGTGCACAAATGACTCAAATAGCTCATTCCTTTCTGTCAGGCCAAAACACATTTTCCTCGTCACTCTGTTCTCCAACTCTTCCAATCTACTTCCTGCTTTGCAACTCGTGTTACTTGGATCAGACATTTTATGGAATATTCAGCATGCTTGGTACACCTTGCGTCACTCACTGCCAGACAAATAGTTTCGACGTTTAACTTATTATTACTGTCAGTGTATATTTGTGCTAAAATAACTAATGTTCCGCAAAAGGTCACTGTTTTTATCTTCGTATGAAATTGTTCTTGTTTGTCATTCTCAGTCGGATATTATTAGAGTAATCGAAGTTAAGCATTCTGTTCGATTGAAATTGGCCCTTTTATTATAACTAACGCTGTTGTTTATAGTTCAACAAAGCACAATTTAAATATTGAAAACGTAATATAAATGTACTTTGCCTTTACGGCATTCGTTAATTTTTACAATAAATATTCAAAACCTGTATTTATGTTTACTCGATTTCTAAATTTGTTATTGTCTACCCAATCGAAAATACTTTTTTTTCTTAATCACCATTGCACTGATTTTGTTTACTGTGTTGTGTACAAACTGTTGTAAGTCTTTCTAATAAAGACAGAAAATATCAGTTTCATAAGAAGAACCAGATAGTAATTTTAGTATTTTTCTGCAAAAATGTAAGTTGGTTTGGCGTAAATAGGAACTAAATCTGACACGAATTCAAGCTTCGAAACACACATTTTTGGTAGTGATCGACATATCGTGCATCAATCCTGTGTGCCATTGTAGTAGTTTTCTGACACCCCCTCCAATTTAGATATGGAATACGTACTTATGGACTATAACACATTCTATTTTAGCAGATAGTCACAAACGTTTCGGAGTCAGTGGCTGTTTCTATTCACAAGGTAGAAGTTACTTACAGGCAAACAATAATATTTTTCATTCTCTATTCCGAGAGTGCAAATTTGGATTTCTGGAAACTGCTAAAGGTTAAATGTGAAAATAATCATGTCCAGCGTAGTCCCATCCTGGTTTTGGTGGCAGCAGATGTATTTCAACGTGCAACTAAATAGCAACTGTTCCGACTTTGCACTTCGAAGTACGAACGAAGTTATGCAATTATGACTATATCATTTCCACGCATTTTGTTTCGACTACGAAATATTTAATGATATTTTAATTGAAACAATCTCGTTACTTAAGATCACATGTATTCAGTTGTATTATTATTATTATTGTTCCATGAAAGTAACTCCAAATATCCACCAATGCATATCTCAAGCCATACAGAACATTTTCTGTGAACCTTTCCCAACAACATATATTTCATTCTTCACTTCATAAACTTGGTAATAATCTGCATACATTAAGCTAGTCTTTGATAACAGTACATATATAACTTTTCTATCAAGGCATAAACATTGTTATTGTGAGACAAAGGAAGTTGTGCTTTGGGTTTTAAGACATCAGAGACAAGTAGCTGAGGAAGTATCTTTACTTTGTTAAAGTAAACTTTTGTCACGTGTTGGTGTGTGACCGTAATATAAAGTATGACCTCTTCATAAGAATGCTTTGAGAAAATGTGTACAAACACGCGCAGACTAAACTCGCAGGAATTTCAGGTGAACAGTGTATGAAAGAAAGAATTCGAAAATGGAGCGGGAAAAAGAAAGAAAATGAAAGACAGGAAGAAGAAAAGAATAAAGCAATTAAAAAAATAATAAATTAATGTGTCTTTACACACTAAGACGGCTTTTCTAGAAGAAGCAGATAAAGTTAGCACTGTTTATAGAAGTCGTGAAAATCGAGTCTGATTAAGGAATCTGTTATTGAAAGATAATTACAGTGTTTCGAACTACATCATTAATACATTAGAACGCCAGAAATAATTAAACAGGTTGTGAGTGGGTGTAAGAGAAAGGCAAGACTTTACTGTGAGATTTTGTTTATTCTTATTTCCTTCAGGATTTCCTGCATAACATCCGGTCTTCTGTAATTGTACTTTAGTGAACACCACCAAAAAACGCTCTCAGTATCCAAGTTAAATTACTGTGATCAGTAAAAGATATTTTTTCGGGCCACGCTTCATAGCTTTTAAACCTTCTCCTGTGAAGTCAACCCGAACCACAAATCTAATTGTCTATTGCTAGTAAGTGAAATTAATTATTCATTGAATTAATGAATTAATTAGTCAATCACTCAATGAATGCGTTCTCTTCAATTTATTAGTGTACAGAAAATTTATTCTACAGCGAGTTCATAAATAGGTTCGGTATAATTATGGCTTATGTGACACGTCTGAGAGATTTGTTATCTCACCCAAGCTACTAGGCACAACTGTAATTGTCACTGTGATCTGTATTGTGTATGTTGTAATTGAGTAGTCCGTAGAACATAAGCCTGTAGCTGTACTGTATTAATTACTAAAGTTATTCTAAATATGTGAAGAGTGCAGGTAATATAGAATAAATAGTGTAGAAGTAACACTACAGTTTTCTTCTTTTCTTATTTCTCTTGAAGTGGTTACTATTTGTAAACTGGCGTTCAGCACGTACGGATCTGAACCACGACTTTTGTACCTCTGTTTTGAACAATAGGCTAATAACTTGTCTTAGACAGAATGCGTTTGGTAGGTTTACTTGTACAAGGTGGTTCAAATATGACCGGGACTGATTTGTGTGTAAAAAAGCCGCACTGCGCAGCAGCTGTGCGACCTTGAGAGAGTGAAGCCACAACCTC
>JGI20166J26741_11564696_pt1 | contig 12015 bp, 10 predicted proteins | sample TergutCu122P5_FD_26741 | JGI IMG/M metagenome (IMG submission 26741) | reverse complement strand
TTCCGTATCGTCTCCCGGAAGCCCGCGCTCAGTCAGCCCGACACGCCGCAAAACACCTAGTCAAACCCCACAACCACCGCGACTTTGCCGACCCCCTGGGTGGCCACCGGCGGTGCCGGTGGCGTAGGATCATCCCCGCTCACGCGGGGAATAAATGGTGCGGCCGGCCTTACGGATGTCGCCCGCGGGATCATCCCCGCTCACGCGGGGAATACGCGCAAGCCCGGTGCGTGCAGCGGCAGTCCGGAGGATCATCCCCGCTCACGCGGGGAATACTTCGCCTTGTCTAGGAGCCCGACCATCGTAGGGGGATCATCCCCGCTCACGCGGGGAATACGGCGCCGACGCCACCGAAGGCCACGCGAAGGTGGGATCATCCCCGCTCACGCGGGGAATACGTCTCGAAGCCCGGAACGATTTTGAGCTTGTTGGGATCATCCCCGCTCACGCGGGGAATACCGGATCCCTGATCGGGAGGCGGTGAAACGCTCAGGATCATCCCCGCTCACGCGGGGAATACGGGGCGTCACGTGTCGCGATCACCTTGACGAGCGGATCATCCCCGCTCACGCGGGGAATACCGTATATTTCACCCGCGAAACGGCAATGGGTCCGGATCATCCCCGCTCACGCGGGGAATACCGCTCATACCGCGCCCCTTCCGGTCACGCCTGGGGATCATCCCCGCTCACGCGGGGAATACCACTACGAGGCGTACTCCCAGGAGTCGCGCGACGGATCATCCCCGCTCACGCGGGGAATACGTTTGCGCTGCGTCCACAGCGCGCGCAGGGCGGGGATCATCCCCGCTCACGCGGGGAATACCTGGAGCCGGAGCTGGTCATACTTCGCCCGGAGGGATCATCCCCGCTCACGCGGGGAATACTCTCAGAAGTACGACGCGGCGTACGGGCCGGCGGGATCATCCCCGCTCACGCGGGGAATACAGCGCCCGCACCATGTCCGCTGTGAGAGTGATGGGATCATCCCCGCTCACGCGGGGAATACTGACCTGCTGAAACTCTGGTGGGCGATACTGGGGGATCATCCCCGCTCACGCGGGGAATACCACGGCTGAGAGCTGTTTCATCCCGGCGTCAGCGGATCATCCCCGCTCACGCGGGGAATACGTCTCATGGGTTGCTTTTCTGTCCCCAGGTCTAGGATCATCCCCGCTCACGCGGGGAATACGTCAGGGAGAGGGTCGCCCGGTCCCACGTCCGGGGATCATCCCCGCTCACGCGGGGAATACTTCCCGGCGGCTCTCGCAGCAACTCCATGATCGGGATCATCCCCGCTCACGCGGGGAATACTACTCGTTGAACGAGGTGCCTTCGTCCGGATAGGGATCATCCCCGCTCACGCGGGGAATACCGGACACGGCGGACGCCACCAGGGCTTCGAGGGGGATCATCCCCGCTCACGCGGGGAATACCGGCGAGTCCGGGCTTATGGCGGCGGCCGAGAGGGATCATCCCCGCTCACGCGGGGAATACTACTCCGCCAAGGCGTTCTCCACATCAGCGTTGGGATCATCCCCGCTCACGCGGGGAATACTACCCGTTGTTTAGCGGGCCCCCTTGCGCGTTGGGATCATCCCCGCTCACGCGGGGAATACCCCGCCTCGGTGTCGCCGCCGGCCGCATACAGGGGATCATCCCCGCTCACGCGGGGAATACGGTCTTGCTTGGTGGTGTAGGTCTTGGTGCTCAGGATCATCCCCGCTCACGCGGGGAATACTGCCATATCTCCGTTCGCAATCGTGCGGAGGCGGGATCATCCCCGCTCACGCGGGGAATACGGCCCGTGCAGTCCTCGTTGGTGACTGTGACGAGGGATCATCCCCGCTCACGCGGGGAATACATCTGGTCGGCCTGCTCCTGCGTCGGATTGTCGGGATCATCCCCGCTCACGCGGGGAATACTCCCCCGGGGGCCTCCCCCCCGGGGCGATAGCCGGATCATCCCCGCTCACGCGGGGAATACGTCCTTCGGGAAAGGAGATTCAGCAGGAACCCGGGATCATCCCCGCTCACGCGGGGAATACCTTCGGCCACATCCGGTACTGCTGCCAGCGGTCGGATCATCCCCGCTCACGCGGGGAATACACTTCCTGACAAGGGATCATACAGCGTCGGCTCTTGGATCAGCATCAGTCCGCTCAGCGTGACCACGACGTGAGCGACGCCACCGCGCCTGGTTGCTCCACCCCGGGCGCAGCGCCGTAGAGGGCTGGGCTGAAGCGGCGGGGCGGGCGCGGTCGGGTCGGAGCATGAGGGCGACCCCGTCGAAGTCTGTGGGCGTCCAGTCGTGACGGTGCACCTTAAATGCGAGCCGCTGTTCGTTGTGGGCAGAGTAAATCATGATTGCCCGCCCGTCCTTGACCATTTCCAGCGTGCTAAGCCACAGCAGTTCTCTGACTCGAGTACTGACGTGGCCCGTGAAAACTCCCGGGCTGATCTCCAGCAGCCAGCGGGTGATGTAGCCCCGAAGCCCGGCGGGGCAGGCCGTGAGGACCAGGACTACCACGTGGTCTCCTCGACGTCGAGGGAATTATCGTAGGAGACTCCCGCAGCAACGACGCCCGTGCGCTCGTCCCATAGCTGGACAACATCTGCCAAGGCTTCATCTTCGGCTGGCTCGTGTGGCAGGAGGAGGCGGCGGATGTCTCGGGCCGTCCGGGCCATAATCGTTCCGTCGCGGACAGCGTCTCGGACGGATCGGCGTGTGCTGCCCGCAATGTCCTCGGGGCCCTCGGCGGCCACCCGGAAAGCGACGGGGATAGCCACCTCGGCTTTGTAGAGATCGGCGATGTCGTAGACGAATGACCTTTCGTGGCCGGTGTGGACAAAGCCCAGGCCGGGGCAACACCCCAGTGCAACAATGACCGAATGGACGACGCCGTAGAGACATGTCGTTGCTGCGGACAGCGCCTTGTTGATGTCATCACTGTCGTCGAATTGCAACGGGTTGTACGCTCGCCCGCTCCACGGCACTCCCGTGGCACGCGAAGCTTCGCGGTACACGCGCCGGACTCGGGCGCCTTCGCGTCCGCGCAGTTGCTGCATCGTGAGACCGGACACGTTGTCGTCGGGGAACCGCAGCGCGTACATGTCGCGAGCAACTCGCAGGCGCTCGATTCGATTGCTGACTGCGGCGGCTTGGGCTTCCAACAGTCGAGAACTGTGAGTCAACCCGGTGCCGTGCGCGTAATAGCGCACCCCACGCTCGCCGACCCAGACGCCAGTTGAACCGTTCTGGGCCAGAAGCGTGACTGCCTGGTGTGTGACCGTTGTGCCCGGTCCCATGATCAGGGCTCCCAGGCTGGCTGTCGGGATGTGAACGGTCCCGCGCTCGTCCGTCGCGGTGATGGCGTTGGCGTCGCGGTTGACAATGCAGCGTTCAACATAGATGAACGATATTCGGTCTTCCGCTCGGACGAGTTCCTGCAGAGACGGCGGTGGTGCTCCCGGAATTGGCCTCACATCTGTCCCCCAGGCGTCGCGGTTGGGGGCGCTAGGGTCAGTAGCCCACAGCCAAAGGCCTTGCCGTGCCCGATACCTCTGACGAGAGCGTGACGCAGGCTGGCGGCATCGGTGACTTCAAGAACGCCGTCAAACTGCGCTGTGTTCAATGTGATGGGGTGTCTGTCGGCAGCCATTCTCTTGAATTCCCAACGTCGGCGATTCGATACGATCAGCTGAGGTATTCCAGCCTGGTCGCGTGATACCTGGAATCCGTGACGGGCTGATCGACTTTCTTCCGTCGGCGGCGCGTCTGGGGACACCTCGATGGCGGCCTGATCAGCGTAGGCGTCGCGCCCGATCAGCCAAGAGGCCTGCTGAACTGCCGTGACGTGGGCAGACCGTCGGGAGCGACGGTCTGATGTGGCATGGGCAGAGACGGCGTGAACTGGGTTGGCCACGAGACGGAAAGCCCATTCTTGGCCGGCGGCCAGCCGGTTGAGGAATGGGCCGTAGTCTCGCGTGATCCATTGGGGTTGCAGATCGGGCCAGCCGATTTGCTCGTCCAGGCCAACGAGGCTGGGCGCGGTGGCGCTCACTATGTAAAGCCACGTGTCTCCGGACGGGTTGGTGTCTACGCGCCAGAGAGGGCGTGTCCCAGGTTCGGGGTTCGAACTCGGGGTCGGAAAACTCCCCGCTATGGCGGCGTGCATGGCGTACGGAGAACCGAGCAGCTTGGCAGTGGCTCGTCGGGTTCGGTTGATGGGGAATCGCGTCATCAGCATCACAGTCCTCCTAACGCTTCGAGCCAATCTGGGCCGGCCGGTGTCGCCTGACGCCCGTCGGGGTTGCTGACCACGACGGGCGTGTCGTGGACCACGTCCCGCCAGCCGTACTCGCGTCGCGCCGGTGAGAAACTCTGTGGCAAATCTCGCACCGTTTCCTTCGGGAGGCCATTGCCATCGTCGGGGAGCACGTCGTGGATCAACTCCAACGCAACCTGATCGGGCTGACCCCGCCGGTGCCATGACAAGGCCTGCCAGGGAAACTGCCGCAAGGCTTCAACAAGGCCCTGGTCCACCAGGCCGGCCAACAGCCGGCCGCTCGGCACGCAGGATCGGCGGCCTAGGTACAGCGGGAAAGTGGGGTGGAGGAGTGCGTCCGCCAGGCCGTCCAGCAGGGGACGTTCAGCTTCCAGGCCCGCCAGAAAGACCGCGTCGCACAGGTAATACCGGTTCGACAAGGGCATTGAGCTGCCCTGGTGGTCCGCTCTGGACCTCGGCCATCCAGCAAGGTGCCGGGGGATTGGCGGGGTCCTGTGAGCCGTGTGGAAGTCGCGCATCAGCACGCCGGGCTGGTCGATCCTCACGCCGAACTTGAGGTGAAGAAGGTCTTCAACGCTGTCCGCTCGGCGGCGGCCCAGCGCCGCCGCGAGGAGACCGATGACTGCGCTCTTGGTCGGCTCGTGGCGAGTCTGTCGTTCGGTGAATCGACTGCTGGCCCCCCACGACTGGACCGGGGCCGAGAGCGTGAGAAGGAGCGTGCTCACGGTCAGCTCCCAACTCCGCTGTCGCCGTCTAGGAGGGCTTCACGCACCCGAGTGCCGAGCGCGTCGATCAGCCCGCGAAGGGTGGTCTGTTCGCCCATTTCGTCCAGGCAACCGGTGCCCGGCGCTGCGGTGACGACATAGGTGGCGATGGGGGCGGTTTCGAAGGCTTGATCGATGAGACGCGCTTGCTCGGCCAGGGCGTGACAAGCCAACTCGATACGTCCCTTGCCGGCTGACGGCTCGATGGGGGTCTCGAAGGCGTTGACCAGGCTGACAGGTTGAGTGTCTCGCAATTGGACGATGACCGCTGCCGGCAGCGTCCGATTGGCGAAGGTGTTCTGCTTGCCAGTCGGCATGGACATGACGAAGGCCTCGACGAAAGCCTGGAGGGCGCGCGTTGTCGCGTCGATGGATTCCAGGTTCTCGAGCAAGAGAGGCAGGTTGACCGTGGCGTAGCGGTAGAGAGTCGACGAGGTGAACTCCACCGTGCCGATCATCCCGGCACCGGCGTTGTCTTCGGGCGAGCGGTCGTCCATGGCGGTGAAGTAGTCGAACTCAGTCTCCGCCTTGTGGATGCCAATGGCATGCGCCACCTGGCAGGCCGCGTCCACGTTCAGCGAAGGATCGTCCGCCACCATGCGTCCGAAGAGGGCAATGTCGACCGCGTTGTCTTGGCGGAGCACGGCCTGGCTGGATTTCTTGTCGACGGCCTTGTCTTCGCGGAAGGCCTGGATGGCCAATTCGGCCAGCTTGTCGGCTTGAATTTGACTGATGAAGAGAAGGTAGCCGGTCACTTGGGCGCCCTTGTCGTCCTTCACGGCGATACCACTTGACTTCAGCACTTCCGTGGCCATCGTCAAGGCGTCATCGGCCAGCCGGGAGTCTTGGCGCGTGATGGCCTCCGCAATGAGGTCGACGGCGTGTTTGGTCCGAGAACCTAGCATCTCCTTCTTGCCGAGAGCGGCGAAGGCCGACCCGTCGAGCAATTCGACACTCTCGGAGTTCTGGCCGAGTCCCTCACTGGCGAGTTGCCGTCTGAATTCGTCGCGGGTCGCCTTCTTCCACGCCTGCGAGGAGACCCGGGAGCGCATGACCCCGCCGAACCGGGCAGTCTTGGGGCTGCCCGTATCGTCTCGGTTCATGTTGCTGGGTGGAACGGATTGCAGAATATGGATGTCCACAAAATGCGGTCGACGAATCATGGTCAGATGCCTTTCTTGGTTTCTTCGGTAGATGTCGGGGCTGTCGACTTGGGGGACTCGGGTCGCCATCCAGCGAACTCGCGTCCCCACTGGAGCCGCACACCATCCGCTCGGGCCGGGTCCTGCAGCGTGAGCAGTTGTCCGGCTAGCGTGGCGTAGTCGAGAGGAATCGGGGGCGTTGCCGAACCCAACTGGCGGACAATCATGCGGGAGTAGTGGGCGATCTCGTCAGGTTGAGTTGCCGTGCCGAGTGCGGCGAATCGGCTCGGGAGCTTGTCGGTGAACTCCATGGCATCCGGTCCAGACCATGCCAGGCGCCGAACGGCCGCACCCAGGCCATGCTGGCGGCCCACGCGGTGCATGGGTTCGGTCTGTGATTGCTGGTGGGTGGCGTACAGAGTGAACGCCAGATGTGCCGCCCACTCGGCGGCCGACGGATCGTCGCCCCGCCCGATGAGAGCCTCGGGGAAGCCATCGAATTCGAGGGTCCAGGTGGCCGGGCTGGCGCCCGGCGGCTGAGTGGCGGAATGGCGCAGATTGGCCAACCAGCCGGCCCCCAGTGCCCGCCTCTTCGGGTCGAGGTACGCCGCCTGCCAGAGGCCTATCTTGCCGCCGACATAGGTCACCAGTTGTTTCCGCCAGCTCACGTCTCGTTGGCGAGGGGGTGACGTTTCCCCGGTTGCTTGCGTCACGACGCGCTCCTTTCCTTAGTTTCTGATGACGGCTCGTCCGACAGCGGCAGCGCCTTGCGCAAGGCTGCCCGGAAAACCTGTTCTGCGCGACCGGACGTCATCCATGTTTGCTGGCCGCGGATGGTGACGGGATGGCCCACAAAAGCTGCGGGTCCGGCCGCACTCACTAGTTCGCTGGCAACTTTTTCGAGGAGTTGCCTGGCTTGTAAATGCCAGGCGTCTTTGGCCTTGTCCTGATCCGTGTCTGGGCCCAAGTCAGCCAACCAACGGCGAAAAGCATGATCGATGGCGAAGTAGGCGCGCTCACGGGCGCGCTCCTTCGGTCCTGCGGCAGATTCCGCATCCCCGCCAGCTGCGCTCTCTAGATTGGCGGCCAACAGGCCCAAGGCGAAAACCGCCTGGTCGGTGTTGGTGACGCAATCGTTGGCGAGGCCGACCAGGCCGTTGCCGGCATCGCTCAGGAGGACCGCGTAGATGGCGAGTGTGTCGTCGACGATCTCGGCGATCGTGGAGTTATTGGATCCATAAACCACGCCGCAAGCCCGCATCTGCAGAGTCCGATTCAGCGAGATGACGCCATGGTCGGCGAAGCCGCCGAGCCAGGATGCTATTGCTGGTGGTAAGAACGGTGCTCCATCGGAGGTTTTCGTCCCCGTGGAAGGGAGAACAGCTTGAAGGCCGCGCCACATGGCGCGATCTGCCTTGTGTTCGGCCGGCATGTAAACCTGCGTCGAGCCCAGCTTCTTTTCCTGGGCTGCGCTGCGCCGCCACCCCGTGAGTGGCTCGAGCCCGTGTCGATTCTGCGGATCCAGTCGGTCTCCGTTGGTGAGCACCAGTCCGATGACGCGCGACCCGTCATGGGTAAACCGGATCCGTCGGCTCTGCCACGTGTAGAGATCTGCGGGACCGGTCGGCTGATGAGCGGGAGTATCCACTGTTCTCGGTGGGTACTCCCAGCAGGGAAGGTCGGCATCCAGGCTGTCGATGTAGTCATGACCGGGCAGACGCAGCATGAGGTTGAGGAGGAGGGTCTCCCGTAGGTTGTCCCCTTCGATGTAGAGCCCGCCGAGCTTGCCCGCCCAACCCGTGCCAATCGGATAGCTTTTCCCGCCTTTGACGGATTTGTCCCCGACGACACCGGTCTTGATGCCAGAAATATCAAACGCTTGACAGTGAACTAGCCAGCGCGCGGCTTCGGCAAAGGACAGAGCGACCGTCCCCTCGCTCCAACGGGTCGTGAAGAACGGGTTTCCGTCCGGAATGTCGGCGACGATCTTCTTGACGTCGCCGATGTCGTCGCGCGCGGTGCGCAGGCCCGCCACTTGCATAAAGGGCCGATCAGGATCAAGGAGATCGAACTGGTCCTGCCATCGGTCCAGATAGGTGTTTACTTCGGTCCAGGGCAGATCTGGGGCCTGCCACAGGTCGGTCCAGGCGTCGATTGGGTCGGGCTCCCGGTCGAGATCGGCGAGATTGGTGACGACGACTCGCTGCAAGACGGCGAGCAGCAGGCGCAGCAAGGCCAGATCTTGAGTGGGAATATCGCCGGCCAGAGAATCGACTTGGCGAGCTTGTCGGAAAACGTCTCGCAGCGATAACTCGGTCGTGGTGCCATTCGTTAGGCGCGCCCGAATCCACGGTTCGTCAGTTAGGTTGAAGCCGACTCTATTCTCTGGAGTATTCACGCGGAGTCCCTCTCATCCCGAAGTAGTTGAAGACCACGGTCGCGGTCATAGCTCAGGCGGAAGTCACGTCGCTCTTGGCGGTCATTGACAGACAACAAGGCGGTTCCGTCCGGACCCAGCACTAATGGCAGTTCTCCTTTGAGCCAGCGCGACTGCTGCCATCCGGCGAAGCCGCCTTGACTCTCCAAGGCAGTGATCACGCGATCAACCAGGCCAGGCCGAGCCAGCACCGAAGGAAGCCTGACCGTACACTTGGCCGCCAGCCGGGCCGTTTCGTCGTCGGGCTGCAGGTCTGTGGCGATGACTCGGCCGAGCGGGAGCGGAGTCTCTGGCAGCGGCAGACCGTTCATGTGGCTCAGGGTAGGAGTGACCTCTGACAACCCGGTTCTGTCGACGACCTCATCCAGCTCAGGATCGGCCAAGTCGGCCGGCCTCAGGCGTGCTCCTGGCTGCTCACCAGGTGGCGCCTCTTCAGTCTCAGCAACCCAAGGCAGAAGCCGGACGGTGCCGCCGGCGTCCCGCTGGACGACCACGACCTCGATCGAGTCTTGGGAGTCCCTCACTGCAGCCTGACCACGGGCATTGTCGCCGTCGGCGTCACTCAAGTCGGCTTCGAGCCAGCCGGTCAAGTCACGGCGTGGCAGCTCGCCAAGAAGCCAGGCGCCCGCCCGCCCGACCTGGTCGGCCTGCTTCCGAGCCAAGGCGTCGTCGGCCCGTGAGAGCGCGTCTTCCCAGGCGGCCGGCACCTCGCCGGTCTTCTCGTACACCTGTTCGACCAAGCTGGCGATCTCGGTGGGCAGGTCGACCTTCACTTTGGCGCCGCACTGGCGTTGGCGGAGAGCGGCTATCGTGCGGAGCAGAAGGGCGGCCGGATAGACGGCCGACACGCCGGAATTGAGTGCGGGCGGGCAGGCTTGCCAGTCGTCCACTCCTGCGACCAGGCATCGCGCCTGACGCACCGCGGCGGGACGCGGTCGGACGTGGCGATGCAACCGCCCTAGTCGTTGGAGCATCAAGTCCACTGGGGCGATGTCGGTGACCAGCAAGTCGAAGTCGATGTCGAGCGACTGTTCCAGGACCTGGGTGCCGACGACCACCAACCTCTTTGGTCGCTTGCCATTCCGGCCCAACAGGCCAACGATCTCGGCGTCGATGGCCTGCCGGTCGCAGGCGATAAACCGGGCATGAGCCAACCGAATGTCGCAGTCCAACTCACGCTGGAGCAGGTCAAAGGTCCTCTGCGCCCGCGTCACGGTGTTACGGATGACTCCGATGCAGGCCCCCGCGGTCAGAGCTTGACGCAGTTCCTCCACCAGCGCGTCGTCGGTGTCCGCCAGCTCCTCGATCACCACCTGCGTGGGGTCGTCATCGACCGGGCTGGGCTGGTAGGTCACCACGTTGCTGACGGCAGTCGACAGCAATGGATAGGCGGGAGCGCGCGTTTCGTCTCGGGGTGCCGCTGGCACGGCCAGACGGCGCCCTGCGTGGCCGAAGTAGGCTCGCAGCAGAGCTTCCCGCCGAGCCGGCGGCAGCGTGGCTGACAACAGGATGACCGGCACGTGATAGGCGCCCAACCATTCCAACGCCCGCTCTAAATAGACCGACATAAATGCGTCGTAGGCATGCACCTCGTCGACGATCACGACTTTGCCAGCGAGTCCGAGGTGGCGGAGGGCCACATGCTTGGCCTTGAGGGCGGCCATCAACAGCTGGTCAACAGTGCCGACGACGAAGTTGGACAGTAGCGAACGCTTGCGACCGCTCAGCCAGGCGTGGGCCACGACGTTCTCCGGCGAACCCTGCCGGATCGATGGGACGATCTCGTCGCCGATGCCTGCGGGGCGCCATCGTGGCAGTCGGGAGAATTCGGGGTTGAGCGCGGACTTGCCGTGCGCGAGCCGCAGGCTTTGGGATTGGTCCGGCCCACGTCGGTCGGGCAGTCGCGAGAGCCAGGCCTTGATGCGGGAGAACATGGCGTTGGATGTGGCCATGGTGGGCAGGAGGAAAGCCACGCCGCCCAGCCCGAATCGGGAGGCCAAGGCTTCGGCCGCCAGGAGGGCGGCCTCAGTCTTACCGGATCCCATTGGGGCTTCCAGAATCATCAAGCCCGGCGCGGCGACGGCGCCGGCGGCTTCGATGAGAGCCCGTTGGGTGGGCCGAATGGTGGCGGTCGTGGGTAGGTCGAACCGGCCTCCGAAGAGGTCGGTGGCATCAGCCGGCAGCGGCGCCGCCCGCCACGCCGGCGGCAAACTGAGAGTCTCCCAGCCGGCCCTGGCCCGTCGTTCGGGAGATATGTCGGTGAGGGTGGGGAACAACGGCAGGAGGTCGGCGCTCGAGGCCATCCAATCGGCCACGATGACGACGCCTGTCAGGATGACCTGGATGGGGCACGGCAGTGGTCTGGTGCGCCACGTGTCGAGCAGGTCCTGAGCCCCCGACGCCGCCGCCGCCAGACGGGCCAGTTCGGTCTGCACGGCATGCCAGTGCGGGTCCCCGAGCGTCTCGTTCCGCGCGGCCCCTCGCAGGCGCGTCTCATCGCCAGGGTTGGGCGGTGCCCCATGATGACCACCGGCAACGATGGCGTACGACGTGGCGGTCGACTTGTCCCACCCGCAGGCAGCCAGTTGATCGGCCAGGATCACCTGGCTCATGAGGGCGTGGTAGGGCGGATGCTGAACCCTGGCCGGCACCGCCAGCCCTGTGGAGATGACTCGCTCGGCCAGGAGCGGGGACTTGAACTCAAACCCAGGCGTGGCCTTGCCCAGGTCGTGCCCCATCGCCAACCACACCACGAGGGCCTCAGCGGCCTCAGGCCCGCCAGCCTGGATCGCGATGGTCGCCTTGACCGACTCCGCCAGCCACTCCCGCCACAGCAGCCGTGCGACCTCGCCGGTGTCGAGCATGTGCTGGTAGAGGGGCAGCCACGAGTCTTCCTGGCCTTGGTCGGACTTCGCCCACAGGGCTTCGGCCTGGCGAGACAACATGCGCAGCCTCCTAGGTAGGTCCATGATGGTTGAGGAGAGTTCTCAGTTCCCAATAGGCACAGTAGCACTGGCAGGGTACAGGTACCAAATTCATTGACGCGAAACCCCGCTACTGCGGGGAACGCTCGGCGATCACAGGAACCAACGGATCATCCCATCCGGTGACGGGAGCGGCTGAGCCGCACTGCCGGCGAACACAGTCTACGAGCGCGCTGGCCAACGCTGAACGTGGGACGATGAACCGGGGGGAGGTCGGCGTCACACCCTCACCCGCCCAGCGGCACCTCGGCCACGGGCGTGTAGAGCGAGTGCCCACCGGGGCCCTGGCGCAACGTGGATTCCAGGAGTTGGGCCGATGTGACGGTCCAGGTCGGGCCGCGATAGACGGCCAGGGCGTGGAGCTGGTCGCGCAGGTCGGTCCGGGCCAGGGCGCGGGAGAT
>JGI20166J26741_11564585_pt1 | contig 12015 bp, 12 predicted proteins | sample TergutCu122P5_FD_26741 | JGI IMG/M metagenome (IMG submission 26741) | reverse complement strand
GGGGTGTTTAAATATCACAAAATGTGGTACAGTTTTAGAAGCTTATTCTCAATGTGTATGAATACTTGTACTTTATCAGATTTGTTCACATATGCAGAGAGAGAGAGAGAGGGAGGGGGAGGGAGAGAGAGAGAGCGAGAGAAGTACTAGCAGTAGTAGTACTTAAAAATTTAAATTTGTCAGTCATTGCAACATAAATACATAGACAAAAGTTCTGGCTCCAAAATTTTTGAGCTGACTCCCAGATTTAAAGAAAATTTTTTATGCACCTCTGTAGCCCACCTTGTTGATGGGGTATGTACCCAAGAGACAATTCCCAAAAACTGGTGTCAGAGGTACAATGTAAAATTTTACCAGTTAATACCCTTTTCACTTATGAATGTTTCATATTTTAGTAAGTTTATTTACTTTATTATAATGTTATATGTTGGTCATCTGTCATTTAAAGGAGAAGCAGAACAAGTAACTGACTGGTTATGTTATTTATATGAATATTTCTGTATTTTCTTCTTTGTAACCTAAAGAATGCCATTCTACTAACATACATATATTAACTTTTAATGGATGAACAGGGCAGTATTCTGCCATTAATTGTACGTCCTTTTTTGTCCACAAGGGAGAACGTTACCCAACAGTGTGCATCTGAATTGCAGCTGGAGCTGTATTTCATGTAACAGGCTGTAGCTTTAACGGTTACATGAAAATCATGAATGTCTATGCAAAACTGTGAATCTGGTAAAGCTCACAAGGCATAGTGCATTAAGTTTACATACATAACAGTGGCTTGTGTTGCATGTGTGGGAGGTACTGAATAGTAAATGGTTAAGTGTGCATGTTTCCATATTAATTTCAGAAAAGACAGTGTGATCCATTTTTTCCCAGGTGTTGCCAAGTGAGAACTGCCATACACATGGAATGCCATTGGCATTTTGGTGCCACACGTGTTGTGCTGCCATTTGTCGAGCTTGTGCCTCACAGCAGGATCACCCAGGTCATCAGATCAAATCTCAGGGGGAAGCCAAAGAACAGCTCGTCTCAGAGGTTTGCATATGTGCATACACACCTGCTGAATTAAAATTATAATTGTCTCCACAATATATTAACTATTTCAAAGCATAACATGCACCTTCTGGAGATGGAATGAGTTTGAACCACAGCTGGTACAAGTAGTCTAGGTTTTCAGTTCATGTTTTTTATGTGTACTTGACAAGGTAGTAGTTTCCTTATTTTAACTCTTCATTATCCTGCATCACCTATGATCAACTCATTAAATAACAATTTTATTGTATGAAATATACAATTGAGGTACTGGGTCATCAGAATGATTCTACATTCTTTTCAGTAACTACAATGCCAGACATAAAAAGTCCTATTCAAATGCATTTAGCCCTCTTTGCAAAAAATATATGTTATTCTTTATTTATTCTTGGTGTACATAACATTCTCAGTCCCTAAGATTGAAAATGGTGTTGATGCATTTGTGGCCTGATTTAAGATGCTTCCTTGTATACACCAGGAGAAACTAGGGAAAACCGCAAGCCCTGTTAGAAGTGTTGTTTGATGGAAGCTTCAGTTTTGAAGACTGTAACTGGCATCTCTTGAAACATAGCTACAAAATGTCACATCCATTGTGAATTAGATCATCAGTTATTGCTAACTGTGTTACAGGTTCAGTTAGAACTGGTTGCAATGGGTAAGATGCTGTCTGAAATCCAGCGTTTGGCAATGCAGCAGCGAGACTTCTTGCTGAAGGTCCTGGAGGCATGTGTTACTCTCAAGACACATGTTGAGACAGATCTTCAAAATGGTTGGAGCCATGTTCCAGAAGTTACAGAGGCACGTGAGACACTGAGTAAGGCTCGAGCTGGCCTGGCTGGTGTGGATGGCCCTGGTGATGCTCATGTTCTCTATTCATCTCTCTCTCTAGAAAAACAGCGGCTTCAAGGGAAATATCAAGAGATGTACTTGCAATGTCAGCTGGATGACTTGATTGGCAATTCTGCAGTGGTATTTGACTTTGTTCTGCTGAAACAGGCTCTAGCTAATATCCATTCAGGAGAGCCCCCGGCACCTCAGGGTGGTGCAGGTCGTCTTCCTCACCATGTAGCTGCTGCCCAGAATCCTATCCTCTTCCTGGCCAACTACTGTATGTCACAGTTGTACTCACGACATGTATTGACAAAGCAGCAACATCATTTGCAGCAGAATGGAACTGTGGAATATCACCATCCTCCTGTGCAGCCAATACCTCATCTTGTCACCCCACCACATCCTCCCCCACCTCAGCACATTGTTGTTGCTGCTCCTGCTCCCTCAACTGTTGGCAACAAACCCCCATCTGCTCTTCCTCCTCCAGTCCATCATGCTCAGCCTCCACCACCTCCCCCTTATGGACAAGAACCAGGAGTTGTGGCAGTCCAAGTCCAATCTCCTCCCCAAGCAGTCATGACTATCAATGTTCGCAGTCCAGCAAACCCATATCCACTCTATTTCTTCAGCATTGATGTCAATGGCTCTCCTCATGGACGCATTGTCATTGAAGTTCGTCCTGATGCTGCTCCAAAGATGGCCAAGAACTTTGGTGTACTCTGTACAGGAGAAATGGGTGTCAGCTACAAGGGCTGTGCTGTGTTCCAATGCTGGGAAGGAGAATCAGTCATAACAGGTGATTTTGAGCTTAACAATGGGCGTGGTGGAAGATCCATTTATGAGGATGGCTACTTCATGCCTGATGATACTAAATTCCCTGCAGTACGTGGTGCTGTGGGGATGAGGCGTACTCAGAAGCGTCATGATAACCTGGGAATGGTTGGTTCCCAGTTTCGCATAATTTTGCAAGAGATGAGAGGCTTCACTGGAATATTTGGTCATGTTGTTGAAGGCCTTGATCTGGTAGAGAAGATTTCAACATTTGGAGACCAGACGGGTAAACCAACCAAGACCATTGTCATTACAAAATGTGGTAAACTCTGAAATGTTTTGCAACATTTGGACTTAGAGGTTTGCTGTTTTCCATTCACGTATCCTTGTTTCTTTTTCTTATTTCTATGACAAATCTGGGAACACAGCAGCCCTAGAGTAGTAAAACCAGCAGTGGGAATATGTGATGTTGAGGCAAATATTTTATAAGTGTACAGTAGTGATGATTTACTGTTGGCTTCTGTTCATTCATCATATATGTTGTAATGTAAAGCAAATGAACTTATGTAAGGCCCAGAATTTACATAAAAGGAACAGACTAAATGGGGCATTTATTAGCAAAGCATCTTGGTTAGGTGCAAGTACAACTTAGTGGGATAAAAATATTCTTGTAATGGGGAAAGTGCTGATATAAGCAGAGAAGATCATTTAATTTAGAAAGCTTTGCTTAGTTTGTACCATGATGCATGATAAGTTTCTGTAAAGGATTAAAATGATAACAAGGATTTACACGTCCTTATCATGCATGTTTATAGCGGTTGATCTCAAAATGCGAAATCACAAGGCCTAAATAAGTAGAAAACAAATGGCTAACCAATAAGCGTGTGCATGCATAAAAAGTATAGAGTAACTATCTTCTTTATTTTGCTCGTTATTCTTCCCTCCAATTTTCGAAAGACTTTGGAGATCCGTTTTTGATGATCGATATCGAAGCGTAAATGTTATCGCATCCATTCCTTCTCTTGATCGAAACAGTAATCGTAATCTGCCGAATAACCGTTCGTCCACCCGCATTCTTGATCATTAACCGGTGTTTGTTAACTTTGATCGAGTAGTCTAGAAGAAAGGTCCAGTGCATCTTTATATGTTGCCTGGTAATCGTCACTTCGAAATCGTTATCATAAGCATTAGTTTATTTTTAGACCGAGGGGTAGATGTGTCATGGTTTCATAAAATATGTGTAACGTACCATTAGTGTAAGCCTTACCAGTAGTCTGTTTTATAGATATCGAAATATGGAGTTATCACTGTTGGGCATCTCTTCTTTGGGACTAAGAAATGTTACTGTAAACTTTTTTTAATGAAAGCACTAATTGCAGTTGGTTCCACAGTATGTTCTTTTTCATTGAGAGAATTATTGTTACAGTTTTTCTAAGATTTACTTTATCTTTAGAGGATCATAGGTTTTGAGTCCATATGAATGTGGTTTTGTTTGTTCTGCAGCATATAACCTTGTTTCTTTTACACTGCGGACCATTAAGTGTGTCATGGTTCCACTACATAATATGTCTCCAGAAAATGTATGCACTTGGAAGAGAGTGTGTTCTTATGATAGAAGTTAATGTATGTGCATTGCATTTTCCTTAGTTTGTGAAGTCTCTGGAACTGGCAACCTAATATCATTTCACTGTTTCAAAGGATGGGTGCACATCACTGTACTTTATGTTAAGTTTGACGAGGTGATGCTCTGAATGCAGTAATATTTGATGTTTGCTGCTAGGAAGGGCTTTGACATTGTACTATATTTTTGATGTTCACACCAAAGTGGGATTACATATATTTAAACCCCAAATTAGTGACAGGTGTGGTTGTAATGATAAGTATTTTATTTTTATTCTTTTTTTTAAGGGAGTTGTGAAATATTAAGTTTTAGGATATCGTACATATGATTGATACTGGGTTGCCTTCCTGCTGTTAAAGCAAAATTGTCAGTCAAAAAAGTCGGAAAACCATCCTTGTTTGTGCCTTATAATCTTAGCTGCAAATGCTTCCCTAGTTTTTTGAACGTCGTGTTAAAATGTGTAGCTAATAGCTAGTTTAAACACGAATAATAATAGGTAGAAAAAAGAATAAATCATGTTAACGTCCAGGAATGCGTAAATACGTTCGTGTACCTTACGAAATTTAAATAGTGTGTATGCCGACAGTTGTACAGAATAACGCATTTTTATCAAGCTCCTAGTACTTAAAATATAGCGAGCCTTTTTTGTCCTTTTGGAACTTCTCTCTCCATCTCCCTGTGGGCATTAGCTTAGGGTGCCATACACAATGCTTCTGACAAATTGTAACGAGCAAACTGGCAGGGACACATTCCATTGTCGCTCCAAGCGATTGAAACGAATCTTGAGAGGCAATGCTACGCCAATAATATACTGTGTTGTCAATGAATAATTTTAGAGAGAGAAGATCATTGGTTCATCACCTTGCGATAATATCATTCATTGTTGCACTGAGGAAGTGCCTTAAAATTTGTGATAAAACTCGTGTAGCGCCATTCGATGGAAAATATATGCAAAGTGGGAAAATCAAACTTGTTCTTTATTTAACAGTATCACAGCCAATCACCTGTTCTATCTTTCTTAGAGCTTGTCATCTTTTACTACTTCCCAATATATAACTTGATACAGACTTTCCTGGCCTGCCCAACTTCCTTGCGTACAATTTTTCTGCTCCAGTTAAGGACTGCTTCACTGTCATACCATATTTTACAAGTTTAAAGTAAACTTGCCAAATAAAAACAATTTCCATGTTTATATGACATCTTAGGCATGTAAATATTCCTTTATATCATGCATCCCCAATCTGATGATAGCAAAGGGCCACACCCATTGTTGCGGACTGGTCTGCAGGCTGCATGTGGAAAAATAGTAAGTGGTATACCCAACTGCCTAAATTATTTTGAAGTTTTTATAACATATAAACAATTTACAAGTGTGGCCATGGCCCACAAGTTGGCAACGCATGATTCATATATTGCAAATAAAACAACTTAAAGCATCTCTTAATTTATGGAAATCAAATATGGTGGTGAAGACAGTACTTATTATTAGTCACTATTTTCAGTTTCCTTGGATTAGGTATAAGTAGGGGCTGTATGAAAAATGTTTTGTAAGACCAGAAGCTGTGTCAGTTTGGTTCAATGTTGGTGAATTTGAGAAGGGATGCAAAATTTTATCTTCATGCCCCTTACATCATGATATGGTGGTAACATACATAGTGCCTGCGAGTTTTTTCTTCTTGATCTTTACTAAATATCTTACACACTGCAAAGTAAATGATGAAAGGACCATTCATTCCATTCATTCATTCATTATGCAGCAGTAATTTTGAATATGATTAGATTTCCTTTATTTACATGTCAAGTTTCGTTAAATGAAGAAAGGCAATGTACGTATATGTAACAGTGGTGCATTCATGTTAACCACTGCTACCATGGAAATGCAGGAATGTATTTATTTTGTATTGTTAATGCACATTGCTGTCAACAGTATAATAAACACTGAAAGAACTTACATGGAAACAACAATAGCCTGTTTACGGTCGCACTACGTATGTCACTGACAACAGCATGAAACACACTTAGGTCTTCATGTAAAATACCAGCTGTTTTTTAACTGATTTTAACCAAATCTGGACTTTGACAGATTTTCATAGACTTTCAATCACATTAAACAGAAATCCATCCAGTGGGAGCCACACTGATGTGCATACAGCTGGGTGGACATAGCAAAGCTAATAGGTGCTTTTTATGACTGAATGTTCCTAAAAGTGTTTACAGTATCTTATGTGTAATGATGGTACTGGTAGTCTTAATCTGAAAGTGACCTCTTCAACATACATACATATAAAATTTTTAAATTTCTGCACTTCTCTTTGGACCTAAAACAATAGGGCGTCTATTAAGTCTCTTTAGTAACAGAACTCGAGGTTCATCACTGCTAACACCAAAGTAACAGTAAATATACATGATCCTGAGGCACATAAACCCTGGTTCAAAACCTGTTTTATTATCTGTCTTCAAAATGGCTGTTTTCCAAGGTTTCTGTGCCTACAATCTGCAAATTTTTCATTTCCCTATCAGCATATCAACTGACTAGAGCTGACTACCGTGACAAGGTACCAAATGGTGCTTTTTCACCTCTCTTTGGACCCAAAATAGGAAAGCATCTATTAAGTGTCTTTAGTAACAGAACCTGAAGTTTCAACACTACCAAGACCAAAGTAACAGTAAATCCTGAGCCAGATGAACCCAGGTTCACAGCCTATTTATTATCTCAGTCTTCACAATGGCTATTTTCCAAGAGGTTTCTCTACCTACATTCTGTGCAAATTTCTTGTTTTCCTATCAGCAAATCATAACTGCCTAGAGGTGACAACCCCGACAACATAAGGAAAGCTGCATATGCATTCTGATATTCCTCATTAATATACTCCATTCCCCACTACAAATGAGTTATGCACACTTTGAAATTCAGATGCTGTTTTAAGCATAAGAAAGTTTCTTTTCAAATGCAGTTCATAATTCAGAGAATATGCATTCCTGGCACTTGAGAAGAAGGAACAGAGGAACACATTCTAAAAAACCCTATAAAAACTGGGTATCTTTCAGTTGGCTTTTGTTTCAGGTATGGCTGCTTTACACAAAATGGTGTATTTTGCCATTTTAGCAATTCTGATCCCTATTAGCAGTTCTTAGCAGTAGGTGCTACACATGGCATACAGGGAATTTCATTTATTTTCAGCTGACTTAGTGAAGGGAACATGACCATTACATATGCTGAAACAAATGCCACTACTGAAGTTTAATTTTTAGATATGAATTTTAATTGTTTGATGTGTTGCCAAGGTGTCAATAACCAGTGCAGATAATTTCACTACATCAGTCCACTGAATGACTTCATTTGTGCTGAATGTGCTACAGACATTACAGAGGTGAAATGCATGCAGTAGAAATGGTATGTGTATAATACAACAATAAATGTCCAGCAGGAGGTGGATGACAGCACACTGAAAAGAGTGAAACCTGTATTTTATGCTGCTGTAGATATCACCTCAAGTTGACTATAAAATCAAAGAATGGATAAAATACAGGAAATGAAATTCAGCTGCAGTTAGACCCTCAGTGTGTCTAAGAATGTTGTCTTATCTCTGAAATTTGTTCTTCCTTTTCTGGTTCTTCTGGCCTGATCAACTGCTGGTCCAATACATGGTCAACACCGTTGACTGCACAGATGTCGAGAGCACTGTCACATGTAGTCCACAAAACTGTATTGTGAGAGGTTACAAATGATAACAGTCATTTTCTTCACCTTCAGTAAATTTCATTGCAGATGACATGACCAAAGGCAAACCAAAACATTTCTTGAAGCAGTCAAGAGTTATCAACATCCAGCTTTATATATGTAGCATCATGGAGCAGTCTACCATCTATCACATCAAAATTTTTCAAATAAACTGCTTTATATAACTGCACTTGAATTTATCAATGATTCCCAAATCTACAGGATGGTACACTTAGCTGGGAGAAATGTAACTTTTATGTTCCTGAGAATGTAGTGTTCTTTCAGTGAGCAGGGCACTGAGCAATGAGAAGCAAGATATTTAGATTTGTGGTATCCATTTTCCTGTCTGTTTATGTGAGGTGATGTTCAAATATCATAGTATTCATCCACAAATTCAGATTAGCATAGGCCTAATGCATTGTGGGCAGTTTATATCAATCTGAAAGAAATAATGGCTTATCACTGCCATCAGCATTAACTGACACAAAGGTCATACTGTTCAATCTCTTGCAAGATTCAGCAATTTTTCTGGTCATATACTCTTTCTGAATCAGCACTCTTGCTTTCATCTGCTTGAAATGTCTCTTAATTTGTCGAGCCAGCCACTAGAACCAGTGCAAGTGTCTACTCCCAGACAAGCAGCAACATGCAAGGCCTTATCTCTGATGACAGTGCCACCTACAGATCCATTGTTTGCAAATGCTTGCTTGAACCATGCGGCAACAGCAGATTCCACTTTCTCCAGTGGCCATTGTCTCGGTGATTTCAGCTGCATGAAACTGCTTTGCGATTTTTCACAGTTGTGTTTAACATGGACACTATGAGTCATAACTGTGGTGCCAGTCACCATGTGTTCCACTATGTGCATCACCATTCAATGAAATATATATTTTGTCACTAATGAAGGAAGGTTTTATGTAATCCATCAATCACAACAAACTTGTTTAGTTCTGTGTTATACTACTTACACACTCAACATGTTTCAGCCTCAGAGGCCATCATCAGGTATCACCAATAAAAATATTTAGAGAAAATTAATTTGTTAGTATATAAACCAAAACCTATATCACACATAAGATATAATTCCTTCACACAAGGTTTGTTTTTATAGTGTAGTGAAATTTTCTGAAAATAATGAAACTGAAAAATCTGCAGTTACACTGAAATTGTGTAAATTATTACATAAAGTTTAACACTAATAGCTGCAAATTAAAACTGAAGACAGTACTCTTTTTCAAGATAAAGAGTTTAAAATATGTTGTTTAAACTCCATTTTTATAAACTTAATTTTTTTTTGTGTGGGTTGCACAATTTATGTTGTTTTAGGGATCCTATTTTGTTACTTCATCCTGGTATTGGTACTGGATTGTCAGTTTAAAAGAAAATGTGTATCTGGAGGTTAGTATAAACTGAAGGTGGCCTTAATGTTAGCTAGTGGAGTACTCCACATAATTCATAGCTGTACTAGCAAGACCTGGAATATTTAAGATTGGAGGTTTCCAGGGCATGGACTATGAAGACTATCATCTTCTGAAATATGATGCCATATAATCTATTAAATGACAAACATGCTTCTATAAGAGCAGATGAACTCATTCACCCTGATTACAGAAGAATCAGGTTCCCCTGAAACATCACTACACATCTAACAAACTACATGGCCTCACATAATATAAAACTGTAATCTTAGTACATGAAACAAATGTGACAAATTTTCCCACATAATGTCACGTCAGTACTCCTTTTGACCCATGTCACTTAAGTTCCTTTCCCTCCCCAGACTGCTGTAGAAAGTAAAAATACATATATGAACAGTACCTACTGTTTGTGACAATACCGTGAGCCGTGCTGTTACTCGTGAATCTGACATTGCATCAAAGCATGATTTACAGGAAGACCGTGGTGAAAAAAGCCATACCATATGCAGTTAAATCAGCCATTAATAGTTTATGAACTGCAGTTGTGATGCAGCAATGGGTATTGCTCCTATTACAATTTTTGGACATATTTTCAGTGTATTTCAGTAAAATAAGAGAATAAACCAACAAAGTACACTGTACTATTTCATTTTTTTCTTATGATTTAACATGTATGGGTTTTATTCAACCACCAATAAGCAATTAATTACTCATTTTTATCAGTTAACTCATTAACATCAACATGGCGTCGTGGGGACAGTTGGTGTACACATTACAAGAAGATATTAGTCAATTTTATCAAAGTTCTAATACTAATAGTACGAAATTTTCTTGTGAATATTGTGAGGAATTGTTACATGGATCATTGAAGTGTGGGGAACTTGAGGGACTAAAACGGGATGTAATGGAATTGACTCACATGCTACACATCACAAACAGGCTGACCATAAAAGAGGTTATTCAAATGGATATTGATATTCTTCTAGTAAAGATAGAAAGCCTGAAGGACATCATTAGCGAACAGTTTGAAACAGATTTATCATGGGCAAAAGTGACAGCAAGGAAACATAAGAAAAGCACATGCATAGGGCAAAGGGTTACTCATCATATACAAGTAATATCAAATCATTACAACCTACTGTGTAATGATATGAGTGGCGAAAAACCCCAAAACAATGCTGAAAGGTTAAGGGATTTAAATTCCAAAGGCATAAGTAGAGATAAGATGAAGAATCATAAATGGAGAGTACTGGAAAAGAAATTGCATAAAGTCATAATCATAAGCAATAGCCATGCCAGAGGACGTGCCTCCAAAGTAAAACTGCTACACAATGATTTTGAAGTTCTCGGTTTTGTAAATCCAGGATCAGGAATGAAGTTCATAAAGGAAAAAGTAGCAGACTTAGATTTAAAAGAGGTTTGCAGCTTTGGTGAACTTAAGTGATAGCAAGGACATAAATAGGGCTTGGGAGAACATTAAAGAGAATATCAAAACAACAGCTAAAGAAAGTCTTGGTCTGCAAGAATTGAAGCAGCATTAACTGTGGTTTGATGAAAACCATTTAGTTTTTTAGATCAAAGGAAGCAGGTTAAAATGCAGTGGGTACAGGATCCAAGCCAGGGCAACGCAGATAATCTAAACAATGTGAGCCATGAAGGTGGCAGACAATTCAGGAACAAAAAGAAGGAATATCTGAGAGCTAAAATTGAGGAACTTGAAAATAACAGTAAGTTAAAAAAATATTAGGGACTTATATAGGGGTATCAATGACTTTAAGAAGGGTTACCAGCCTAGAATTAATATAGTAAAGGATGAGAAGTGTGATTTGATTACAGGCTCCTACAATATTTTGGCTAGGTGGAGGAACAATTTCTCTCAGCTACTGAATTTACATGAGGTTAATGATGTTAGGCAGACAGAAAGACACACAGCAGAACCACTAGTGCCTGAGCCGAGTGCCTTTGAGGTTGAGTTGGCTATTGAAAAACTAAAAAGTAAAAAATCACCAGGTACTGATCAAATCCCATCAGAATTGATTAAGGCAGGAGGTAAAACAATTCCCTATGGGATCCATAAACATATTATTTCTATTTCGAATAAGGAGGAATTGCCTGAGGAGTGGAAGGAGTCAATCACTGTACCTATCTATAAGAAGGGCGGTAAAACAAATTGTAGTAATTAGAAGGGCATATCACTTTTGCCAACTACATACAAAATTATATCCAGCATCCTGCTGTCAAGGTTAACTCCATATTCAGAGGAAATTATTGGGGATCATCAATGTGGATTTTCATGCAACAGTTCAACTACTGATCATATATTCTGCATTTGTCAAATACTTGAGAAAAAGTAAGGAAGATGTACCAACTTGATGCAAACAATTTTACTATGATTTTTTCTCATAAATGGCCTCTATATGTTTTGGACATTTACATGTCCATCTTCAGGGGTTCTTATATATAGGTTGTTTCACTGCCGCATGTGGTGTTATGCCCTGTGAAAAAATGTGACTAGGCGTTAGCGGATTTATGTATCCACATATGATATGCGTAGTGTTGAGTAGTATGTTATTTAGTTTTTGTCGACGTTAAGTGTCAGTATGGTAAGTGAGTAA
>JGI20166J26741_11564474_pt1 | contig 12017 bp, 8 predicted proteins | sample TergutCu122P5_FD_26741 | JGI IMG/M metagenome (IMG submission 26741) | reverse complement strand
ATAAGATCTGCAATAAAAACCTCTGTTGCATCTAGTTGGCATTTTATTTCCACATATTAACGACGATGCACGGTCAAAATCACATCAAATTTGGATATATTGTGTTTGTTTATTTTCCGACACAAGGTTTGTTCGTAACTAGACAGGCCGTGTATCATAAAATGTTAGCTGTTTTAAACAGAATAAGAAAAAACTGCATAGGCCATATATAGAGACATGAAGTTCCGAAAAAGTATAATGTTAAACAAAGTCGTCGGTTGGCAGAAGTGGCTGGCACAAAGTTTTGACATTCTTTCGCAGAATATGATTTTGCATCTTCCTCCAGAGTCAGCTCCACTACACAAAGGGAAGAACCGAACACTCAGTAAGTTTTGTTCGCATTCTCCATTCCATGCATTATAATTCAACTATTACAACTCGAATAAACGAATGCACATAATTTTAGTAAAGTCACAATAACATTACAACACAACAGCTGTGTGCATTCGTTGGTTCGATTGTAATAATGAAGTTTTGCTCCTTTCCGTGGTCGCTATCATCAGCTTTATATTTTTCAAAACATCGGACATTTCCTTTAACACAATGGTTTCTAACCCAAGTCACCACCATGGACCTAACACAACGCAGTTTTTAACCCTCTTTCCAAGCAGCGAGATTTGAAATGCCAAACCGCATACTAGTAGTGATTTTCACATCTGTAAATTGAAGGTTGCAAATTTGAGTGGCTGTGAAAGTCAGAAATCCCAAACACCGCAGATGGGACAAGAAAAATTTGATGTTACAAGACTGCTCTTGATGACGCTTGCGCCCGCTGGCACTGTGTAGTCACGCCCGTCTGATGACGAACCACGTCGTTCTTCTATTGAACAGTCACACTCTGTCGCCGTGACATGTAGACAACCCTCGACACACAGCCCTGGTTGCCAGAGTCCCGGTGTTCTCTTCAGTGCTAGCAAATTCTATTCATATGTCCAAGAATCTCCATCACACAAAAGAGTCTGTATAACACAAACAGGATAATAATCGCGATAGTCACAAATATATACACATGCCTTCGAGAGTAAACGAAGGCACTCTAAGCAAGCATTCAGTACAAACAGTTCACAGCAATGGTGGTACATGAGGATGAAGCAGAAAGCTCCTCCGGAACGCTAGTAACTACTACGTATGTAAAAATCAATAAGGAATAATATTCCAGAACAGCAGAACCTTCACCAACGCCGCAGGGAGACCCTCAAGGCCCACATGACTGCACATGCTAGGACGCATGAGAACAGGGGGCTTTTGGTCACCTGAACAACTGCCTAACTTCCAAGGAATAGTGTGTATTTTACAGTAGCAAGCAGTGGACCGTTGCAGCCACTGACTTACTCTACATTAAATATTTCCTATACGAGCGTGTATTTGACCTTTTCCTTAAGTTTCGAGTTGTAAAAAGGAAAGAGCAAGAACCTGCCACAAAAATCCGCGGTATATGTCAGAGGAAGGTGGGAGAGGGGTGTGATTGAAAGTTGCGTTTTTTCCGCGACCACCAAATGGAATAACTCGTATAAAATCCTTATTATTCCAGCACCCCGACACTCTTAATTGCGCTCTGTGTGAGTGTGCGAGAGAGAGAGATAGAGAGAGAGATAGAGAGAGAGAGAGAGTGTGTGTGTGTGTGTGTGTGTGTGGCCAGCTGAGTGTTGCGATGAAGGATTACGAATGTTTGTTCTTTGAATTGCAATTCCCATGTGTGGAACCTGAAAACACAGAAGTATTGGTCTCAGTTTCAATATCAAAGACTAGGGCCCGGAAATCAATGCTTTCCATAATTTTTATCGGAGTGTTGGAATTACACATTCACAGGCAGAGATGTCTAGTGGCAGAACAAAACGGATCCTATTCAATTTCAGATTATACGTCCAGACTGAGCTGCGGAAAGATCTAGCCAATTGTAACCTGCCAAGCCCTAAACATTACAAAAATCCTGTAGATTGTAGAAAACACAAGAGAGTTGGTGTTGGTAAAAGTAATTGGATAGACATTTTACAAGTGAATACAATATCGTTGCAATGTACATTTCGTCTGTAGTCTGAACTGCCACGTAGCCCTGCAATCCGAAATACCTGTCCATATCGGATGGAGAGGCAAGTGAATGTGAATATCGAACCACCAGTCGCGTGATATGTTTGCAATACACCTACTTACAATTACTGAGTTTATGAGAAGCTGAAATTTTTTAGGAAATTCAAGCTTACTGAAATTTCCATCAGGATAATTAAATCACGCATTCGAAATATAAAATAAAAATAAATACATATAGTTCAAAATTAGTAAAGAGCCAAACAGAAGAAGCAAATAAAACAGAAACATAAAAGAATACACAAGCATAAGGCCACAAAAAGAAGCCTGGATGCTACATATTCATGCCAAGAAACGAAACTTTTATGAGCTTAAAATTGGCGGTGGTCCCGATTTTATTTATCGCAATCAGGATACAAATTTTGGAACATTTATCTCTCTTGGGAATAAAACCGTACTGACTGGTTTGACACAGACATTTTGGAGCACATTATGGAGATACCTAGTTTAATTTGGTACGTAATTCAGCCTACCTTACACATTATTCGTTATTACCTCAAAATCTCATCTTGGTTATGGCCAACGTCTTCAAAATTCGTGTCTTCTCAGTGTCCAATTACACTTTTCCATTTTATTTGATATTACATAACCAACGCCCTGAAAGCAGCGTAGCGACATGTAAGAATCCAACATTCGGAATAAATTTAAAATAACAATTACGTGTGGGCTAATATTAAGGACGTCTGGAATACTTTAATTATTTTGTTCCACGTTAGTGTTTGATACTGAGCCCTGTCGTCTTAACCAGCACATTAACACCCACATGGGTGACAGAGGAAGTCAGCAAACACACACGGAGACTTTTGAGTTAATACCATCATGTACAGTAGTCTGAAAGAGCAGCCGAATTCCTTGTGAACTAGAGCAGCCTTCGAACAACAGTCGCATGCGGCCTTTGTCTTATGTCGTCTGGTTATCTACATCGTGTGAATGACAGAGTCCCAGACATCGTAACCATTCCGACCCGCATCTCAATATCTTGAAGGCGCAGATAAAGTGACAGGCAACAGAGGAAAAGCATACAAGCGCATTAGGGTGAGTAAAGACATCTCGATTCACAGAGAGCAGTTGAAGGAAAACTTCCTTTGACGTGTCCAACAGATTGTATCTTAAAAATATTCTAATGCTGTGCCGAGGTCCAGAGACCATTCACATGCTGACGGGAACAAGATATATGTACGAGATTGTATTAACTGGGAATAGTCGTACCGGTGTGGGCGGTGCGAGTAACTGGACAGACAGAGGAGTGTCATCACAGTCATGCTACAAAAAGGTATGAACTTGGCCTTTTAGAGACGAAAGTTATCCTGTTTAAGTATTCTGTTCGTACCGCGCAGTAAACACAATTCGTCTCCATTAGGAAACTCAATCAGTGTGTATTGTATGGGGAAAAATCGCTGCTTGTGCTGAGAAAAAAAAACACGGACATGCAATATGTTGGTAGAATGCAGATCTTATGAATGTTAAACCTTACGGTAAATAATGTAAAGGCTGGGCTTAGAATAACTGACAGTTTAGAGCTCTGGTTCATGTTCTTAAGGGAAAGGATAATCTCAACTTTCTTTCTTATTTTACGTAAGTGACAATGCGCATTATCTTCGCAAACCTGAAACTGAAACTGAATGGGATACGTGATTATGTGTTATGCTGATAACATTTATTTATAGGGAGAAAGCTTAACACTGTACAGAGTAAAACAGAAGCTCTTTAAGGGAACAGAAGGAAAGTTGATCTACAAGAAAAAGGTGAAAAAAATGAAGTAATTATTTTTGGTTCGTCAGCAGTATGCAGGCCAATACCATACTCGTAAAAAAAGGAAGATAGTAAATCCTCTGAAAATGTGGCAAAGTCGAAATATTTGCATAAGAGAGTAAAACATAAATTTTCATTTAGGAAGAAATTTAAGAGCAGATGAAATTCGAAGAATGGTTGTATCATTCAGTTCGGAATGTTTTGTCTTCCTGTGTGCCATCGACATTAAAAATACAAAACTGTAACGTTGGCTCTTTTATTGCGTCGTTGTTATACGTGGACTCTCGCTTGAATGTGAATGTGAAAAGGCTGCTGAAGATAGATCATTCTGACCCAAAGGAGAGTCAAGTCGCAAGACTTCAGAGAGTACTGCATAGTAAGGAGCTTCATAACTTGTTGTATCAAATCGCTCATTTGCGACAAGAGTGTCACAACTCAAAATCTGTGATTTTTCATGAGAAGCTTCTAAAGGTTTTGAAGTGCTATAATTTTCTATGGGTGCAACGACGACACGACTGCTCTCCAGTGGCGAGTTTTGCAAACTGCGTTATGACACTCTACCTGTTAAAAGTGCGTCTGCAAACGTTTCTTTCCATACCAATAACTCAAAAATGCTAAATTTTGAGTTGTGACACTCTTGTCGCAAATGAGCGAAATACTGTGATGGTGATTACGTCGAGGGCGAGATGAGCTGGGCGGTTGGCACGAATGAAGAGAAATGTATTCAACATTTTGGCTATAAATACTTCAAGAAAACGGCGACTTGTGCAATTCAGGCACAGATGAGATAGTAATTTTCAAAATTGATACGAGAAGGACGCAGCGCGTAAACTGGATTTGTTTCACACAAATAATTCAGTAATGAAATAAAATTATAAGAAAGGATCCAATAACAAGTTTGACGTTTACGTAGCGGTGTAAGAACACAGGTGAAATTCCTGCACAGTGGTTGCACGACGCGCCGCATTACTGGAGACATACACACCTTTCGCCTCTTTACAATCAGAAAAATAGCCTGCGCTAGTAAACTGGCGTGGAAGGAGAGAAGAAAAAGAAGAAAAAAGTGGTGAAGGAAATCAGCTGAAATCCTTCGGTTTGCGGAAGTGAGAGCTAAACCCAACCACCCACCCATTTCGCCCCTCCAGCACCCACAAGCTCTTCCAAGAAGGTGCTCACTTCCACTCGACTGCCTCTGAATGCCCCTCTAACTGCCGAATGCTGAAGTTCCAATGGGGAATGAACGATGAAAATCATCGCGGCATAATGACATTAAACTCATTAAATCAAAATGCAGAGAAGCTTTTTAGCAGCTTTTTAAGCTTGACTGCCTCCCTGAGTAGTTAGGTGGGATATGAGAAGGGAAAGAAGAGAGGTAAGAGAGAGAAAGAAAGCCCGAAGGAAGGAGAGAGAAGTTGGTGGGGAAGGATCACAATTTCGAAATTACTTTCCCGACCAGGGCAGGTTATGTGAAATTGAGACATTCTTTTATAGCGGATTTGGGATTTTATAATGCTAACAAAATGATGTGGAATGATCCAGGGTCTGACATATCGAGATTGGCAGAGCGGCATCGGCACACAGAGACGGGGGAAATGCAAATCCCCGGCCACTTCACTAGAAGAGTCTATAAAGATGCGAGGGATTGTTGTATTAATTAAACTATCACTTACATTCAAATAGCATAACTCAGCAGAACTGCCGAGCGTAACACAAGAGAGCTGTGCTTTCTGAAGGAAGACCGCGAAACGGTCCCGGAACAGCCACAGGAAACAGCTTCATGCTTTCTTTACCAGCATTTGATGAGCTAGACTGAACATTATTACGTGTTTCTTAAGACCTATATATATATATATATATATATATATATATATATGCATACTGGAAGTCAAATGCAAGCAAAACATAGAAGCAATTGCTTCAAGCAACTTTCGTCTTTAATACCCTAATTTTAGGCTGCAATTAACCGTCACATTCCCGGCGTCGGGAAGTATTCAGTTGTCAAAACAAATCGATTGCAAATTTCTTTTTTCTTTTACTTCTGTCTTTCTTATTTACTACTTGCTATTTTCTTACTTTTCTTTCTTTCTTGTCCCCTTCCTTCCACTTCCGGTCTTCTATTTCTTATTGTTATTTTTTGGCTCTTTCTCAAAATTTGTGAAAAAATTCTACAGGCTTCGTCGTTTGTCTTTAGACCCGTTTTCGCAATTGCAAAAAGCGACTATTACCTTCGTCATGTCTTTCAGTCTGTCTGTCCCTGTGGAACAACTCGGTTCCTACTGAACGGATTTTCATTAAAATTGATACTTCAGTATTTTTCGAAAATCTGTGGAGAAAACACGCGTTTCATTAAAATCTCACAAGAATAACGGGTACTTCACATAAAAACCTATGTACATTTACGATAATATCTCGCTGAGTTCTTCTTATAATGTGAGAAGTTTCAGGTAAAAGTTGTAGACAAAATTAAAGCAGGCATTTTATACTCAGTAACTTTCATTTCGAAAATAGTGCCGTTTGTAAGATAAGGTGGAAAAATGCTGTAGAACCGGACAGGCCACAGATGACAATATTATACGGCGCATGCGCATTGCATTCTGGATAACTAAGTCAACAGACACACAATGAGAATATAAAATACTTATCACTTTTTCACGTTAAGAATGGGTATGCGAACGCGCCTCAATATTACTTTTATACGTACATTGCCTGTCTTGTTTAATCTGGCCACATAGAAAAATACTTATGTTTTCACTGAAGGGATTTTTGTAAATATTGATACTAAGTAGGTTCTAACTAAACCTCCTACTCAAATTTATTTTGGCTGAAATCGAATAAAAATAGCATAAAATTTACGCGAAGAGCTACTTACATTTATGTTTATATCTCGTTATTTAAAAATACACAAGTAATAATTACTAGCAAAACATTATTCGCTTTTAAACAGATGCGATATTTCTGCCGCGTAATCAGGACAGAAATAGTCATAATATATAATATTTATTGTCTTATGTAGGGTGTTTTGTTCCTGCTTGACCAACAATCGCCGGCCCAACGCTGCACCCGACGCTCCGCCAGCGTTGCCTCGAAAGCCGCGTGTCGGGGACGTTTAACAGTCGATGTCAGGAGGTAGTAAAACTCCTTAATTTTAATTAGAATGGAGCAGTGTGTACGTGTGTATGTGTGTTCGTGCACGTTCGCGTGTCAGTTTTTTCTGCTGTTGTTATTCATAAATAGAAGTTTCTGAAACCAATGAATAAAGTACACTTCAAATAATTAGACCTACTAATTACAAATCGAAACGAAAAAGGGTAATTTAGCGAGACTGCAGGTCTTCTTACGATATGATTAGGCCTATACGTACGTGAAATGTGTAAGCAGTGGATCTAATTCACGACCGTGTATATCCGAAGGGTAAATAGGGTATTTACGTTATGACTTGTGCAAGAATACAGACTTTGTGAATACCAGACGAGGGAACTCTGACCGCTTTCGAACTACAAAACATCCTCAATATTTCAGGATGTATCAAAACACGCAAGTGAAGTGCCGCCCAGTCACAACGCATGGTACAGACAGTCCACAGTCCTCGAGAATCGTTAATGTCAAAACACAAGACTGCCTATTGTATCCAAGTGAAATATCGGGCTGTTCATTAGCTGAATGCATGAAAAATGCAGAAGTTTGCGTCATTGTAAGACAAATAAAGCTTCCGATAGCATGTTGGCTCGATAACAGAAGAATATGAACCTCATAATTTAACCCCCTGCGTGATTACGGCCTTCGAGTTGACAGACAGTATGAGAATAGCGTGTTGAGATGTCACTTTAGTGCTTATCATAATGCAGGTCTGCATATTACCAACCCTACACAAATTAAATATCAGCTTTCATCCCCATATGAAAATTTTTTATTCCGGCTAACTGGATTGGCCATATATTGCGTAGGAACTGTTTTCTAAAGCACGTGATTGAAGGAAAGATAGAGAGAAGGAAATAAGTGACGGGAAGACGAGAAACAAGACGTAAGCAGCCACTGGAAATTGAAAGCGGAAGAAATAGATCGCACTCTGTGGAGAATTCGCTTTGGAAGAGGCTATGGACAAGTCGTAGCAGAGACTGCGGAAAGAGTGAATAAATATGTAGGAAAATGGGCAAGTTTGCCCCACCGGCCAATGACGCCTCACCATCAGATACTTCAAAACCTTAGCACTAGGAAGCAGCACATATAACGCAGCTAGGAGGTCTTTCATTGGTGAGTCTGGGACTGTGTAAGTCAGAGCTGCTGCGATTTCTTCAGTGTCCTGACACGGTTTCGTAAAGTAAGCGCCTTGGTTTACGACCATATATATTTCAGCGGGCTATTATTTAATAATATTCTCTTAGTTTGTGCTTATAGTAATTTTACCAAACGTTTACGTGAAGGAAGAGTGGTTTTGTCTGTACTGTTTCATACCGTCACAAATTTTCGCAAACCATGCCAGCGTCACGTAATCAGACAGGGCATCTTTGCTCCACGTTTGAGTACAGTCGCCCCACTGGAAAACGGGTAAAGATACCCAATGATATTTTTACTCTCTTGTTTGGCCTATGTTCATACATCAATGTATACCCTGCATTTTAATTCATACATTAATATAAGACTGCAAAACTTACCTACCTACTAAAATATATTTTATTTCCGCACATTATTTGTTCAAGAACCTATTGTAATGGCACGCCCTCACTCCTGCATCTCTCCATCCGTCAACACCTAGTCAGGTATATCAAGAAAAAGGCCAACCAAAATTGTCACGGAAATGTGCCCTCGACGAAATGTATCAAATTCAGCGCCATAAAGGGTAACGAGAAGTCTCCATGCAGAAGTTCTCACTAGTTCACCAATCACCAGGAAGAAGAAGAAAAAAAGCCAGACATAGGAAGATTAGTTTCAAGAAAATGGTTCACTCTCCGAGCTCGAGTAATTCTGATATGCATGATGACAGTGACTGCTGTAAAGAATGTAAGTAATACTACAAGGTAACGAAAAAAAAATGCGACTGGATAAAATGCTCAGTCTGTAAAATTTGCTGCGTGAAAAATGCATGATTTTCTGCAAAACCTACACTGATTGTGGAAGCAATAACCGTACTACGGCTCTTGAAAAACGCAAGAAATTTACACAGAAGTAAGTAGGAGTCTTATAGTGATACAGAGTATAGATTACTTTACTTGATTACAGTTTTTTTAGCAAAAAAAAAATTATTATTTTATATTGCAGTATAGGTGGGGCATCTTTCACCACGGATATGCCATAGATGTCCCGTTGCATAACTTTGCAACTTTTATTGTTGTTAGTAAACGAATTTAAATTAGCTACAAAGGAACTGACTACTGTGTAGCAGAGTCCCATCATAATTATTACGCACCCAAATAACTGCTGTTGCTATATATGATTGTAAAATTCTGTCAGAACCAAAAGTGAGCCATTATTGCCCATTTTCTTTTAAACTTGTCCAACTGACCAAGGAACTTAATAGTGTTGTCATTCCCAAATCCTCAAATTCTAGAAGTATTCAGTTCGAAGCTCAGACGCGGTTACGTGGTTGCCTTCAGCAGAACGCTATGACTGTTGGCATATCTTAAAGCCAGCACTGCTGCCATCTCTTCCATCATTCAATTATCACTGATATTTAGCTTCCTAGCACTCAGAGGTAAAACGTAAAGGTGAAGCTGTCCCTGTTCACGCCATTAAGGCGTATAGGGGGAGCAGAATTTTAGCTCCACTCATTCATAACCTCCTCACTACATGGTGATGAACAGCCAAAACCACCCCTCCTCCGCTGTACACCCGAGAAAGAAGGCCGGTATCCACTGAGTATGAGGCTGGGTGGAATCCGGCGCCGGTCTGGACATTTCGAGAGGAGCGAAATCTCTTGCCCTTCCCTCGTTTCGAACCCCGGACCATCCAGTCAATAGGATAGTCGCTATACCGACAACGCTATTCCGGTTCGTTTGTAGCTACACAAAAGCTTCAAATTAGTGCGGTGGCACAAATAAAAATAATAGAGGGAAATAAAAGAAATGTACTCTGTACTGCTGTATCGTTACATGTACATAGTTCTCGGTTTCATAGCTTTCCTCGTGCCGTATTTCTGCCAATGATTATGACTATGGCTGAGGAGTTATTCCAACAGTGCGTTGTACTTTGTTCACCGTCTGAAGGTGTGTGTTTTGCACGGCATCTCGGAGCATGGTTCTACTTCCGTGTTCAAGTGATTGCTTTCACTACGTCTACAGAATTTTCATTTAATAATGTTATTACTTGATAAATTAGTAAAACTCCCGATTCAAACTGCCGCGCAGTTTAAGGCGTGGGTCTACGGCCGCTCGTTTGCTGTGATTGAGGGTTCGAATCCTGCCGTAGGCATGTATGTCTGTCTCTTGTGGGTGTTGTGTGATATCTCGTAGAGGTCTCTGCGGCGGGCTGATCACTCGTCCGGAGTCCTACCGAGTGTAGTGTGTCTGAGTGTGATCTAGGAACCTCATAGAGGGTGCCTAAGCCCACTAGCGCAATCGAGTGATGAGAAAACACAGTAAATTTGTTTTTCATTTTTAAAATTAAACCTTAAGCAATTTAACAAAACGCATTATTCCGTTTTTCTTAAAGTATCGCAAATGGTGGGTGAATTACGAACGTTCATTTCCAAGGATATATTTTTTAAAGTGATGAAACGTATATTTCAGAGCGCCAGTACAGTCACTAGGATGCGGTAGGAAATATTCCTTTCATTTGACTAGAATATATAATAACAATAAAATAATCAATATGATTGTACTCCTAGGAATTAAAAATCTACGAGTTCTGTAGAGTTTATGTTGAATCCGAAAATTCTAAAATAAATTTTTACGCAACGTCAAAGTGACTGCTGTTACAGAACAGCAGAAATTAAACACATGTAGAAATGTTTCCATCAAAAAGGAAGCTTCTAGTTCTTTATATAATATATTTAGAGGACTACAGACCCTATCTGCCACACTTTCGGCGCCCTAGAATGCCGTTCTGAAACAAGCATATCGCTTTGTCTCATTTCTGGAGTATCCGTACACCAGAATAACTTTGAAAGAATAGTATAAAAAAAACCTTGTGGTACAGTCGTCCATGTATCCCGTATTCTTTGATGTACTCACACAGAAGGCTTATCTGCAACGCACCCTCTAGGCTTGGCAGTAAATTTCAATTTGCTGTCTCTTCCCGCCACACATTTCTGCTTTTGGTCATACTTCTTTCTTCAGTCCACTTGTGACCGGTAAATATACATGGAAAAGAGGGACAGAGAAAGAGAACAGAAGAGAAAGATGACGAAAACTGGGGTGCGAGAGACGAACAAAAAAAAATCAGGTGACAGGTTTAGGTGGTTCCTGTGAAATCAAAAACGAAGAGGCAGCTGAACACAGAATTAAATTTCCATGCTGCACAGGGTAGTATACGTCATCAGGCGAGGCATCGCTGGATTTTTCATTTGCCTACACGGCTGGATAAATAAAACAAGTCCTGTGAATCTCGCAATTCCTTCATTTCGGGATTAGGGGCTAGGCTGCATGTGCTTCCAACCACTTCACTTAGAGGGGTTGCCCACACGTCAACAATAAGCCAAACGTGGCCACTCTAAACCACTGAGACCTGACGTTAGGAGCTATCTTCTTAGGAAGGTTCAAATCACGGTATCAGAATAGCTGTTCTGTCTTTTGGCTACACAAAGAACAGGCTTACTCGATGAGGGTAGCGCAGTGCGCAAGCGTCATATCGTACTTGACGGCACAACCTTATTATTTTACTGGGCAAACTGAGAAAAACGAAGACCAAGTCAGTGAATACAGGCTATCTCCTGGCCGAGTGCTAATCATACCATAATTACGTGCGGCGCTACTCGAAAAACTACTCATCGACATCAGTCAGACATTAAGAGGTATCTTAGAAAGGAGACAGGCTTTTGCCTAGCATTACAGTCGGAAAACGTGAAAGGAAAACATCACTTAAAACAACATGGCAAAGAAAGGGTTCCAATTTATAATAGATTAATAATCAACAATGACAGTCAAAAACACAACTATATTTGTAAATATAATAATTTACCAACTACATGTTTCGGCCTAATTCGGCCA
>JGI20166J26741_11564362_pt1 | contig 12017 bp, 9 predicted proteins | sample TergutCu122P5_FD_26741 | JGI IMG/M metagenome (IMG submission 26741) | reverse complement strand
GAGGAGAATAATATTTTATGAATAAATAATAATCAGTGCATCAAGTTGGTAATTAATATGTAGTCAATTCATGATGCACGGTCAGAGAAATATCAAGTTACAGAGGACTTTATAACTTTACCTTTTTTACCTTTATATTTCTCCTTGTATGGTTTATTTGAACCTTCCAGTCTCCCTCCATCCAGACAAGACAAGAGCATAGAATCTCTGAGATGGAGCTGTGACAGGGGTAATTCTTTATTAGATATTATTGGAAGTGAAAAGTGACAAATCTGTAATCTGAATGTTTCTGTACATATGAAAAAAATTTTGTTTGAGAATAATTCAAATGGTATTTTGGAACTCAGTGTGCCAGATAGATCAGATGCTTCCAAATTCTCAGTGTATTAGTTCCTTTCCTTTTATTAGGTGCAGTTCAAGGCTTCCACTAGTGGCACAGATAACTAGTTGTTGGTCCCCATGAATCAATAGTCTTGGCACTCACATGATTGTTAGTGAAGCTGCTACAAGATCTCATAACAGAGATTCACAAACTGCCTTCTGCCAGAATAAAAAAATCCAGCCTGAAAGAACCCAAAACTAATGCCACTATTCTGCATGTTGTGGCCCACCTGTGCCGTTGGTTCTAAAGGGGCCTTGTCTATGCCAATGGCTTACACCTACTGAAAAATATTTGGTGTCATTTAGTTTCTTCTGTATGATTCACATATGTTATTCTTTGTAGCCATTCTGGAGAATAAAAATGTTTTTGTGCTGTTGCAGTACAGCTTTATCTTGAACTGTCTTCTGGAATGAACTGTATGTGTCTTTGAATTGCAGGGTGTGTGTGGGCATTCAAGTTCCCCCAGATGAGAATGAGGATTGGTACTGCCGTGTGTGCATTGTTAAAAAGCAAGAGAATATTGCAGACAAAAAGAAGAAGTCCCGCAAGAAGAAAATGGTTACATAAGACATCTTATGTAAATCTTACACAGAACGGTTATGGAGGAGATGTTCTCATGGTGTATATTAAAATCATGTGTACAGATTCATTTTAATGTAACACCTGTTATGTGGGATTATTGATATTGTAGTGGATAGCAAATTCATCATAGGAAGTTACTGAGATTTGTGTAATTATGTACAAATCATTAACATACACCTAACTGCTATTTACTGTGTGTTTTCATGTTAAAACTTCATCAGGTAAACGTATTATTTCATCACATTCTGTAAGTGTTGATGCATCGTGTCCAAAATGCATGGTGAACTGTTATCGTAAGTGTATGTTGGTGGTTAGATCAAATTTGTACATACTGAACATGCCAGGGGATGACTACAAAATTAAGTAACATTGTTTAACAGCTTCTTTCCATCTGCACAGGTTGGTAAGAGTTGAACTTAGACACAACTTCCCATTAATTGTACTTGGCATTCTAGGTGGTCAAGAGGCAGTAGTGGCTAGCTGCTCTTGGTTACACATGTTGTTTAGTTTAGAATCAGCTGAGTTGTAAGTTGTGATTTTTAAACTAATATCCATTGGTTTCTGATTCTAGTCATCAAAATATAAACAGAGTATGAGGGCACAGAATAACTTTTGCACAAGTCCCTGTTATACAGGGTGATTACAAATGATGTGAGGGATTACATTAATTGACTGGTAAGAAAGTAATGGCCACACAGAAATAAATGCAGACCGTTATAAAGGGACACTCAGAAAGTTTTTTCCTACTGTAGGAAGTGCAGTATGTGCTTCTTTTGTTGCCCTACACACATAAAGACAATCTTCAACTTTGTGCCACTATTTTGCAGTGAAGGCTGTTCAGTTTTTGCAGTAACTTTTATTATTCAACCCTTCAAGTTGTTCAGGGTTACAGGCATTGGCGGAATATAAACCTCGTCTTTCACAGAGTCCTGCACAATAAGTTCAAGGGGGTCAGATCTGGAGATCATGAATACCAAATAGTGGATGCCCCTAGCCAAACCATCAGTTGGCATCTGCCTCCTCGAAAATGTTGTCACATCCATGTGGATATGTGATGTTCTTCCATGTTGGAAAAGAATGTTTGTTTGTTTTCAAGTAGCAGGGGCATTAAGAACAAATGCAACATGACATGATAGATAATCACATTAACTGTTTTTTCCCCACCAAAGAATGTATGTACACTTTACCACATCTCAGAGCACAGAAACCTGTCTTTGGGTTGTCCCACATATATTTAGCCATGGATTGAGCATTTTCACTCCCACGTTCACAGCTGTTATGCCCATTGACCTTCCCACAAAGATATACTGTTGGCTTGTTGCTGAGACTGATTTTTGATGGGATGTTTTATCTTCTGCAGTATGATCATCATGTTCATGTAAAATTCATAATGTCTCCTTGTTATTCGGTGTTATGTTTTGCAACAGTTGTACTTGGTAATGTCAGAGAGCAGGGTATTTTTGAAGAATTTCCAAACACTTAGCTATGGTACATTTAGCTTGTGGCTAGCTTGACATGTTGACTTCCTTGGACTGTGTAGATAAGCCTGCTGAACATACTTGCTTATGTGCCCATACTTGGCCTGAACTCTTTCCCACATATATGCAGCCTGTGTCTGCAAATTTTTCATACCAATTTCTGATCAAATTTGCCATTGGAGGACCATTTTTTAACTGGTTTGCACTACACAGTTATTGGAGATTTCATTGCGTGAAACTCCAGCACATAAAATGACTTTTTTGCAAGAATGCCATTCATATATCTGTGATGTATTCTAGTGGCAAGAGTTGAAATTACTTCTTATGCATATGTGCAAAAAACTTGCTCTTCATGATGGTGTGCATTTGATTTTTGTGTGCTTGTTACCTACTTACTAATTAATTTATGTATTTGTTTTTCTCACTTGCAGTTGCCCTGTATTTTGTCATTGTTGTAACAGGTCCCACAACAAGAATGAAATATTCAGCATGAAGTCCCAATTTTAAAGGTGTTGGCATATGAGAAGTTTTTTTCAGAATTTTATAAAGCATAAGCTTGGTAAATAAAAAAAGTGCACTAGTGTCATTAGGATTTGGTATATTATTATTATTATTATTATTATTATTATTATTATTATTATTATTATTATTATTATTATTATTTGGGTCTATTCTGCAGAAGCCATTGTCATTTGCTAAAGTGGGTAGTTGCTTGGGCTTTAGTGACTAATTAGAAACTTTATGCAGTCTAGTTTAGAGTACTCTTGAGAGCATTGATCTTTTATTTAGTACTCTGTTGTGTTTTTAAACACATCCTTTAAATTGTGTGCTTCATTAGTTTCATTAATTAATAATTAACATGAAGCTTGTCTTCCATACTGCAGACTTCACCCTTACTCTAACATCACAGACTGCCATTCAATATAAAGTGATGGGTATGAAACAGTTTTATTAAAGTCTGCTGGGTTCAGTTTTGTGCACTTGACTGATGTAAAGGATTTGCTGTAGAGAATAATCGCATGTTTAGTATATATTAGCTTTTCTTATATCAAGTCTTTTTGCAGTGGAATTCTAATTCAGGGTTAATTAGGGCAGGGATTTCCTTGCTTCAGTTCACTGTTTACAAACAGTTTGTTTCTGTACTCTCCCTTATTAAACTTGCTAGACAATATTGGGTTTGATTCTTTGCAGTGGCATGAGCTCTTTCTCCTCTCTGAAATATATGGGTTGGCTGTGGATCCACCCAGTCTCCTGTTCGCTGGGGGCCAGAAGTTCTTTCCCTTTGGGTAAAGGGGCTGGGGCACAAGGCTGTTCACTAACATCCATGTAGTGCTGAGGTTAAGAATGAGTGGAGCAATGCCTGTACTCCCCCTATATGCCTTTGTGACATTCACATTGACTCCTTAAACTACATTTAATATAGACCAAATTGCAGTAGAACCTGGCTATAACAATATTGATTAACGCAATACCTGGCTGTAGCACTGGGTATTCTGTGTGACCAATTAGTTCCTTACTGTTGAACGTTATGTTATACCACTCGATTAGAAAAAATCTCATTTATATAAACACAAAATATTCAGTCCCTTTCATGACATTATAACCAAGTTTGACTGTATGTTGCCAACTTTGTGTAGTGTATGATGTGAGAGAACAAAATGGGAGAAAGACAAATGCATTACAGTCAGTAGCAGCCATGACAGCTTGTTATTGTGAAGTATTTACAATTGAGAGTGGGAAAACAGCTGTTATATTATTTGGCTTTTCTGTGAGTGACCTAAATTACATAAATAACTTCAGTTTTAAAAGTTTAAACCTTGCAGGAATCCCCAGTATTCAAGGTTGGTAGACTGGTTGATCTTGTCGCTCTTGGAATTTTACCATTCATACGACACATAGGTAATGTGCACTGAATTTCACATAATTTTCTGTGTGTATGTGTGGGGGTGGGGGGTGGGAGAGCAGGTGCAGGGTGGCACATTATGGATCCAAAATTTTCTGTCTAGGATGTTACTAATCACAAAATTGGGTTGGTTGCATTGGAAATTATTGGGACCTGTTCTGGCATAAGTGTTTTATAAGGGACTATGTACAAAGAATTTTCTTAATATTTTGTAACTGATGCTAGCAAGTTCTTATTTGTTCATAAATACTGAAAGGATTTGTCACATCTGTTGAATGTGATGTGACTGTATTTATCTGAAATCTTTCTTATAGATTTTATAATTTAATGTGAACATGTTTGTGTGTGTGTGTGTGTGTGTGTGTGTGTGTGTCTGCCTGTCTGTCTGTCTGTCTGTCTGTGTGTTTGTGTGTGTGTGTAGGGGGGTTACAAATTCTTGATGTCTTAGATTCAGGAACTTATTTCTGAGGTCATTTGCTCCCAGACATGTCAGACAAACATCATTGCAGTACACAAGGGTCAATGGATTTCTGGCTGTGTGAATGCTAAGTAAGAACAAATGAACAAGTGCTTCCTGTATGGAACTCATGACTGTAGCTGTGGGTGGGTTCTTGGCCAGAAAGCAAGGTGAAAGCCATGGGTGGAGTTACCTTGGCTGACAGATGGACTGCGTTAGTGCAAAACACATTTCCTACTTTGGTCTTGTTTGAGCGTAATAACTCTTTGCTGGTCTTGTTCATGTATGTATGTGCAAATCTATAGCAGACCTACTGAAATCAGTATTAATGTATGTCTGTACTTGAATAGAAACAATACAGGACTCAGCTTCTATTTTACCACACCACTAGAAATGTTTTTTGCGCTACTAGCTCTACTATTGTTGTTCCTAATGGCTGAATGACTTTGCATACTTGCCTGCCTACCCCTATTCTGCAAGGATTGCTCCACCCCTGAAATGTAGCCATAGATACCAGACCCCTGCAGAACACAAATTTTGTATTGCTGAATTTACTGTAAAGCATCAAAATGACTGCCCTTAGCCTCAGTACACATTCTGGCATGTCTTTGAATCAGGCATATTGCTCACATCAGTTTGTTAGAAATTTTTATGCAGGTTGCAGCATCCAGAAAGGAGTGGCACAGTAAATCTCATGTTTTCCCCGTTTTATGGTTCATTGTATCTTCCAGCTGTCTCCAGAGATAAAACTTCAGGGTAGGGATGGTGATCCTTGATGGTATATGCCAATATTGTCCATAATTGCTGGAAAATTCTTTCATGTGTCCATAGGAATTTTAGCAACTACAACAGGTCTTGTTTTTCATCATCATTATTGATAATATCAACAGCAAAAGTAATAATAAATTTAAGAGTAGAAGAAATAAAAAAAATCAAAAGGAAAACAAGAGATAGTAACAATGTACAGAACGCATTACCCAAAAGTTGACATAGGTGAGTTATACGTAATGAGGAAAGGAGGAGGAAGAGGCTTGTTACAAATTGAAGCATTGTACAAAGGAGAGGTAATCAGTTTTACAGAATATCTGAACACAAAATATACAGAAGACCAGTTTGTAAATATCATTACAAGCCACCAAAGCAATCAGCCAAATATGAATTCAACAATTAAAATTGCAGCCAAGATTGTAGAAAGAGTTAAATCAGTCAGATGAAAACAGTGACACAAACAAGGAAGGCATGCATCATACAAAAGCAAGATTAGAAGAGTCCTTAAACAAAAAATGGGACAGCAAAATAATGCATGACAGTATATTGGAAGTACAGATAAACACTTAGTAGTGATGAAGACACGTTCTTATGGGAGATCTGAAAGCAGAAACTGAAAGTGAAATAATAACGTTACAAACTAAATATCATGCAACAAAAATATTACAAACAGTAACAGCAAATGCAGACTGTGACAGTAATATGAGGTCATGAAGGTAAGGTAACCATATTATGGAACTGACAAGTGATAACTGGCAGAAACATACCTAACAATACATCAGATATCATAATCCATGATAATGGACAAGGACCATGCCCATTAATAGCCATTGCAATTTTAGGGGCTAGATATGTGATGAAGAAAGAATCTGAGCAGACTTTGCGATATATATCCAAACAGTAGAAATGAACTGCATGTGGAATGTAGAAACAAAAGTGTTACCATTAATAAGGGGCAACTGGAACCATCTCACAATTACCTGGTAAATACCTGATCAACACCTGGAAAGCATGACATCACAGAACAACAATACAGCCATGTAGGGCACTGCACACATACTTTGGAAAGAAGTGATGTAAATGTACAAAACATTTATCATGGGCAATAGCATTGTGTACAACAGGTTGTGACCATACTATAGCTGCAAAAATATATACCCTAGAAAGCTAGAAACATGATTTGTTTCAAGTATACAGTTTTAAATGTGTGCATAAAGGTGGTGGTGGTGGTGGTGGTGGTGATGCTGATGCTGATGGTAATGATTATGATTATGATTACAATGATGATAGTAATAATAACAATAACAACAACAACAGCTGCTTTAATAATTCTTGCACAGAGCAACATGCTTGAAAGCATTCTTAGGCAGCCAATAACCTTTATGAGTTATTTTAAAGTAGAGTTTTAGAACGTGAGTGCTATTTGTAACTGCTGCTTCTCAATGGACAAGATGTAATTGTGACCATAAGGGAATGAATAGTACGTCTGGAAGAAATTATAAGAATTACTAATCTCTCTTTTATACTTTATTTACTTGTACATATTTTATTTTACTAATACAAGGTACAACAGAAATTAAAATCAATACAGGTGTTTTAGGAAGCCAGTTTATATAATGAGTAACAAATCAGCATTGCTTTGAACCAGATAATGTAAAAACATTTTTTATACTTAATAACTATAAGCAACACAGTAAATGTCACTGTGAATATACTAAAGTAATTCTTATTGTAATACACAAAAAAAGGTAGGAAAAGCAGGTAAACAAATTTTACCATCAGTTTCACTTTTAATTCTGTGTCAATGATGATAGGTATGTTTTATCATATTTTCTGTGATTGTTTTGTGTGTTGTAAGCATGCAGCATTGTCTTTATTGAGACTCTTGCCTAGAAAAGTTTAGCACTGCAGGCAGTGTTTCATGAATATGCAGATGAAAATACTGATAATACTGTAACTGCTGATTGCTGCATTTTTTAAATGGTCAAAAGTTTCTTGAATCGGAATCCAAACTTTCAAAACTTCATTTTCTTCATTTTTCAGTGTTGATGGCTTCTAGTTCAGGTCTTGAAGCTGAGATATTTTGCTTCCAAATTGAAGTGCTTGCCGAATGAGTCATGTGCATCTCGAAGTTATTCAGATCAATCCATTACAACATTTCTAAATTCCTTGAATGTTACATTGTCTGAACATTGTACGACTTTTCGTGTTCTTCAAATGACCTGAACAAAGTAAATCTTAAAGAGAATTGTGCAATAATTGAATCACTGATGCTTGATAATTGTATTTGAAGACTGAATGTATGTTTTGTGTTTGAACTTCAAGATCAGTGATGTGTATTTGCAGGTTTGGAAAAAATTCAAATGTACCATTGTAGATACAGAAAATTTTCATTCTATTTCAGAGACTTTTATGTTATCAATCATGACATCAGTTTTGTGCCAAACTCCTGTAATTGGTGTTGAAGTCATTTAAATGCAATGAAAAATCTTCCAAGAAAACTTGAATTCATAAATTCACACATAATGTAATTCTGGAAATTATGGTTTTTCTCATTTATCAAATAAAAGTTCCTTTCAAACACTCAACAGATTTATGAAGAACATCACTTTAACAAAATTAAGTGACTTTACTGTACATAAATACTGCTCTGTGTGTTGAATTGTCCTTCCCCCCCCCAACAAAAAAAGCACAGAGATACAGTTGGCTGCTTTGGTTACCACACTCCAATGTAAGAAATTGTACATTGTGGGGGAAAGAACTAAAAACTATGAAAGGGGGGATGTGCATTTTGGAACCCAAGAAATATGATAGTCCTAATAATAGTGTATTTGTCACTGCAAAATCTCTACTTCTGTATGGCATTGCCTGCTGTTTTCTCTGCAAGGCAAGAAAATATTTATTGTTACTCACAAAAAACCAGAAAAAGTGTGGGCAGAATGATCCAATGCTACCTGTTCAGTTCTATCATTACTGGAATACTGAGTTCTATGGGCATATTTTCACATTTATGTTGTAATAGGAGAGGGCTAAACTCAGGAAATTCCACTCATCTGGTACTTGTTCGGACACGTGGATTAATAGTTCATTGCAGTGATTATAAATCATTCCGTCCGTAGCCATGTACTTGCCAAGCCACTACCTGGCCAGCAGCTTGCTGGGAAATCTGCTTCCATTCTGTGTAAAAATTATTCACATGCAGCATCATTTAGTACTGACCATAATTATATACAATCTCTCTACTTTATTCATAATATAGCAAAGTTGGTTGGGCAAAACAGAAACCTGAGGCAGCAATGAATGATGCATGCCAAGAAACTTTTGTTTTGTTTCACTTTGGACACACTTGAAATAGTTTGATGTTTTTCTGACTGTGCAGCATAGTATAGACTTGTTTCAAGTTACTGGCTTAACACACACTTCCTTTATTCTATAACAATATATATGTTGCATTATAATCCTCAACATGTTTTGAGCAGTACCTTGCTCATCCTCAGGAGGACAAATTGTATTATTACAGCCTCTGGTATCGTCACTCTCTGTAAACGGCCGTACAGTACGCCGGTTGAGAGCAGACTGCAGCCCGCTCTCAACCGGCGTACTGTACGGCCGTTTACAGAGAGTGACGATACCAGAGTCTGTAATAATACAATTTGTCCAATCTTGAGGATGAGCAAGGTACTGCTCGAAACATGTTGAGGATTATAATGTAACATATATATTGTTATAGAATAAAATAAGTGCATTAAGTTGCTAACTTGAAACAAGTCTACACTTGAAATAGGTTTGTCTGCCCTGATCAAGGGGGGTGAGGTCTGGAGATCTGGTTGACTAGTGTTGTGGACCGCTGCAACTGTTTCATCAACCAGGGATGTGGTGATGGGTATAGTTGTTCACAAGTGTTTCAGTATATGTACTGAGAATGAGGGAGATGATCTTGAACATTTGTTGTGAATTCAGCAATAGGAACAGTGTGATTTTTTTTAACATTCACTCTTTAATCCTTGAGAATCTTATATATGTTTCTTAACAATTTCTAACTGCATATAACCTTAAGATTAAGGACTGAAGATAAGACATTTAGTAATGAATCTTCCTGTGTGTGTGTGTGTGTGTGTGTGTGTGTGTGTGTGTGTGTGTTGGTAGTAGTCGTAGTTATAATAGTAATGGCAGTGGTGGTAGTAGTAGTAGTAATAGTAGTAATGGTGGTAGCAGTAGTACTGGCAGTAATAATAATAGTATATAAAGTAATTATAATCATATATGCATGTTAGATATGTGTACTATGAACGTCAGTGGCATAACATTCATGTTAGCAATGTTAGCCCAGCTTACACTTAAAAAAAAATGTTTTTGATCATTCTGTGACACTGCATGTAATGGGATGGGGGGGCAATTGAATGCATAGTGCATCATCAGCCAGGGTTCGGCCATGCCAACAGCAGCCTGTGAGCCACCTCATAGTGGCTGAAATTGGTTCTACAGGTATTCGAGAAACTGAGGAGCAGAGACAAATCTGGAAGTCCCTAGACACAGTGTGCAGTGAGGGGTGACAGGAGCTGGTTGCCCTTCGTAACTGTCACATTGGATGTGTAGAATGTTAATACACTTCTGTTGGTTTTGTATGTGTTGTAACTTCTGTTGTACATGTGTAACATGTGACTTGTGTATCATGGAAGATAAAGTTTGTAACTGTTGTAGTGTACTTCATTACAACAGTCATTTGTTGTAGGCATTTTGTTTCGAAGAGGCATATGAACCTCATACCCCATGTATCATGAAAATGGTGAAACACTTGAACAGTTTTGGGGGTTGTAAGAGTTTATAATTGTGGTGTTGGCCTTGTCTTTCTTGTTTTAACTGGAAGAAATTTTTGTATAAGGAGATGTATTTGTGACACTCCTTCTTTATGTTTGACAGGTGAACTTAATAGATTGTGTGAATTTTAAACTAGCTCTGCTGAAATTCTGTAAGACTTGGAGAGTCCTTTTACCCAGCACATTTGTTGGTTGTAAAGAGCATAATGCAGAAATTAAAGGAAGTGACTATTATTAATTCTGTTATAGGCACTATTTGCTGTCACGCTCAATGAGAACATTTTTTTTTTAGAGAGCATCTGGTAAAACTGAACAAGAAAATCAAATTATTTAGAATACATTTATTGCATGGCTCAGTACAGTGAAAAACTCCACGTTTAGCTGGAAATGAATTAAGCTTTTCTACGCACATCTGATATCCAGAATGACCTCTGTTACAGCTGTGATGATAAACTAAATAAAAGAAGTGACTGCCACGGATTCTGTAATTCAAGGTGACAGTGTAGGAGTATAGCGGAGATTACACAGATCTGTTAGCTGCGTGATGACTGATGACAGTTTACTGGTTTTCTGATGTCAGTAAGACTGCTCTGCTGTTTCCTTTCTGCCCCGGATTTTAACCAAATAAATGGACTTTGATGTGGTGATAACCAGCTGCAGCACTAAAGACTGCTGAGTGTAACTGACTGCAGAAATTTATTGTAGATGAAAGAAGATTGCAGTCCTTGTATATGCTGTTGCACCCAGCAGTGGAACCTCATACTAAGGCAACCTGTTGAATGTATTTTGGAGTGTAAAGTTTTCTTTGAAACATCTGGTTTTGCTGTATTCTTTTTCAAAACTCATCAAAGGGTTCAGCTGCATTTGACAAACTTGTACCATGGTACTTGCCCACAGTTGTTCGCACGAGATGATTATACACAGAAAGGTTGAAGTTTTCTTGCAGCTTATAACAGGAGGTACAATTTTTTTTTATAGTTGTGATGAGCAGCAAAAGGGAGTGGGATGGCAGAACACTCATTTCTGCTTGGGATTTTCATGACACTCTTCAAGAATTTGACTTATGAAATTGTATTCAGGAATACTGCTGCAGGTCAAATATTTTTCAAAATTTTGCATGTGAAAATTAACATCATTTACTATTCCAAGAAAGTGTAAGAATTTTCAGAATTTTTAAACTGTGAAGTGCAGCAGTTCTGAAAAGGTTCGTGGCATTGATTGTTAATGATTTATAAACTCAGTATCTCTGACCATAATGTGAAATAATTGATGCTGTCAGTCACTTTTATTATCCGACTATTGCACTCAATTGTATAAAACTTAGAGATTAAAATCTATGTTGTGTAAGTTTTAAAAGACAATTGAAAATCACTCCAACATGTTTTGGACCGTGTGCGATCCATCATCAGGGAGTACCGAGCTGTGCTTGACTGAAATTACTCTTAGTGGTTCACAGATATTTTTCATGTGCTTGGTCGGTGTTTGGCAGCGTATAATTTTGAACTTGCGGTGTGTGTGCCCGGGGTTTTCGTGTGCTTGGTCAGTGTTTGGCAGCGTAATTTTGAACCTGCGGTGTGTGTGCCCATGGGCACACACACCGCAGGTTCAAAATTACGCTGCCAAACACTGA
>JGI20166J26741_11564140_pt1 | contig 12020 bp, 6 predicted proteins | sample TergutCu122P5_FD_26741 | JGI IMG/M metagenome (IMG submission 26741) | reverse complement strand
TTTCGTGCTGTGGTTTTCAAGTTGCTGGTCTGGTGTGGAGCTGAGGGTTATGTGTCCGGTTTGCAGGATGCTGCAGCATCCTGCAAACCGGACATATAAAGAAGAACGACTGCTACATAATATGTAGCACCAAATTTAATTTTAAAGAATTCGACATTTTGTTCAAATAATTTATTCAGGACCTGCGTAAAACTCTAAGAAGGAAGGAAAATTATGTCGCTCTATATTATTATCCTACTTGGTTTTGTAATTGTAATTTGTAATATAAAATCACAAAAATCACAGAGCAATGGTTAGGCTACCCAATCTTCAGGTTGATACCGAAATTTGGAATTTTACGTTTAAACCGACAAAGTTATTTAACCACTACGTTCCTGATCAGAAAAAGTTTGCTTCAACAACATGCAGGAGTACAATAACCAACATATTATAAAGAGTGGCGCACGAAAAACCGGCCCGCCGTCTCGTAGACCAACGTGGGCGTAGGTCTCGGACTCTGTACCGGGAATTAAACAAATGCAAATGCAAAGTACTTACTGGTTAGAGAAGGTGTTGAAAATGATCTCCTTGTAGGTCAGTGCACTTTTGTGCACGCTGCAGCATATTGTCATACACGCGATGCAACTCAGCGGTGTCAATTCTCCGAATTGAGATCATTTTCAGCATCTTCTCTAACCAGTAAGCACTTTGCATTTGCATTTGTTTAATTTCCTGTACAGAGTCCGAGATCTACGCCCACGTTAGTCTACGAGACGGCGGGCCGGTTTATCGTACGCCATTCTGTATATACTGGACTTCGGTTTTGTAGTTTCGCAAAGGACAGTGTTCTGTACAGCCTACTCTAACACTACAAAATCTCTATATTTTGCCATTCATTATATTTGTTTTATATAATTCCCACAAAGTGAAGCGATTATTTTCATAAACAAGAGTAAGCAGTTCGCCTTTACAACTGAGACACAGCCTATGTTCCCTGTCATGTAAGGAACGTATTTTTAAACACTGTTTACCTTACTTCATGCTCCAAAGGGTCGTATCAACTTCAGACTCCTGCTATTAGAAAATGACCTCTGGGTAGACTTCATGTTTACACCGTGCATCAACAATATCCAGCACTTTAACTTCCAACTGATGCGCACAACGTTAAAAAACGTAGAGTTATTAAAATATTTTAAAATAAGTAAAACTGCTCCAACATGTTTCGGTATACAAGGAAACCATCATCAGGGAGCCACAGTCAGTACTAAGCTAAAATTACACACTTGGTTGAAAGTGGATACCTAGAGCTCCTACTTCGCTTAATACAGTACACCCTCACACAGTGCACGGTATACACGCCTCACAGGGTAAGTCCTATTTCTTATCACATTTATCCAAATTGTTTTTAATAGTTTGCACATTTATTATTTACATACTCCATACATATCGTTTTATTACAGTCACAATATGCAGCCATAACACTGACAACGTCTTGCACGAGCTCTACGTATCCGCTTTTAACCAAGTGTGTAATTTTAGCTTATTACTGACTGTGGCTACTTGATGATGGTTTCCTTGTAAACCGAAACAAGTTGAAGCAGTTTTACTTATTTTAAAATGTTTTAATAACTCTACGTTTTTTAACGTTGTGTGCATCAGTTGGCAATTAAAGTGTTGGATCTCTGGGTAGATTTGAGGCCGGCATGTGAGAGGAAGCGCCCGTAACGTATTTCCAAGTACTAACAGTACCAGTGAAAATAATTTGTACGTAGAAACAATAAAATATTTAACAAAAAAATTGGTTCTGTATTTGAAATATTAAAGCACTTCTCCATAAAAAATGTCTCATGTTACCAGTCTGTCTTTTTTTTGTGCGTTATCGGTATCCTTCAGTAATTGTGACAGCGACGTTGTCAAATGAAGGGGATCGGGAAAATGCCACATACAGCTGCTATAGGAAAAACAGGCGATGGTAGATATATTGCAGTACATTTAAGCGTCTGCCCTTGAGCCTTATTGATTGTCATAGGGAAGTGATTTTGGTTGGAAATCGTAGTCTGCACAGTTTGAAGGGAATGATGGGATCTGATGGACACAACTGAATCCTGGGTGCAAGGATAATTTTTGTAGAGTCAACAACGTCCTTTGTTATACAGTGATGGTGCAAGACTCTTAGGATCATGTGATGCCACCCTCCAGAAGCCAAGGAAAGCTACAATATCTCTTGTAAGATACTTTACATGGCTTCCGTTAGCGGCAGCACTATCAATTTTTCAAGTCAGCTTTTTTGGTAACAAACGTTGTTATGAAGGAATGAAGGAAAACAAAGGAGATTTCCATCAATGCCGAAACATAAACTCCCTAAAAATGTCTGTCTCGAAAAGATCCGTTCGGTAGTTCAGATTATAATGTCGCAAACAAACTTTACCTTACTGATATACACGATTAGTGAGAAATGTCCATTGAAATTCAACGGAAGGCTACTTCCTTCATCTCTTCATTCGTCACACCATTTCTTTTTTTTCCTTTACCCTTTTCGAACCTACATCCTCTCCTTCCTCACTTTGATCTACTTCACGTCACAAAAGTGAATTAAGTTACATCTTTATCCTCCAGATAGCACAGTTTCGTGCATAAACTTGGCACCTCTGTCAGCAGACCTACGTGAACACCGCGTGTTCCTATTAAAATGGCCTCAGACTGATACACGACACACAGCGTATAATAGTTTTCTTACTATGTAAAAATTATACCGCAGTGTGTGGATGTATTGAAGCAAACGACATATATTTCCCTGAGGCTCATAGTACCCTACCTAAATTCAGACTAAACGCCCTACAACTATAAGTATAGAAATTCAAATGAAAGTGGGCAAAGGAAGTGAAAAAATAAGGTGCAGGGTTTAGAGGGAATAAAAGACGACGAATTATAAATAGAAATTCTTTTCTATATAAAAAATTTAGATAATATCAGAACCTATCCTAACGTATTAAACAGTGTAGGTAAACTTCAGGCATTACTAATAAAGATAATGGACGTGCACTGGCAAAATCCCGGTGTTATCAGGCACGCATAAATTCACACGGACCTCACCTAATAAGTTTGACTCTGTTATTGTATGAAAGTATAAATCTTTGCAAGCTTACTGGCCTGATCGGTCGTGAATATTTGTCACTGGTTTCTGTACAGCTACATGTGACATTTTTGCTCGTATTAGTTACTTCCTCTAATGGTCTGGGCGCTAGTGCTTTGAGATTGAATCTGCTATACCGTGTTCAACACAGAGTTGTGCTTTCTCTTCACAAAGCCCAACAATCAATTTAACACGCTGTGACTACACCAACAAAACTCTTGGTACCCTCGATAGTAGGATTCTGTTCCTGTCATTTTACATTCAGCTAACATTCTACAGTGTCTGAAGAAGAATCGATTAAAGGAACTCGATCAGAGTAATGGCTTGAGAAATCGATTAGACTCTAGTAGCGACCACTGGTAATCAAAGCAAGAATGCAGGAGCTCCACTGGATTCTTCTAAAGATTAAATTTGTGGACAGAAACTTTACAGGGAAGGTCGTTAAAACCGACAGCTACAGCTTCTTTCAGTCACATCAGATGAACTGGCACAACCAGTGAAATGCACAGAATAAGACGAAAGACCGCATCTTCTTACCCGTACTTCGCGTTACGACGCAGTCTACTATGTTACATTGTCTGCTACATTTTAACTCTGCTGTGTGTAGTTAGTTAGTCTCCTCGTAAAAGCAGAGGACTGGCTAGAACAGAATATGACAAGGTAATGTCGATCCTGTACAGGTCGCTAACTTATACATGAGGACAGGAGATATAGATCCACTCATTCTTAGCCTCGGTACTATAAGGAAGGGAGTTATCAGCCTTACGCTACGGCCGCTTCGCCCATGAAGAAAGAACTCTGATATCCATTGAACAGGAGAGTGTTGGGCAACAGACCCGGATAGGACGTTTCGGTGGTAAGAAAGATTTATTGCCTGTGCCACGACTCAAGCCCTGTTTGTCCACATCTTAGTGTAGTCACTACAGCTACTATGTTACCCCGGATACCTGGAACAGGATGATGAAGTAAGATAACAAGGAAATGGGCAGACTAACATTAGTAATACCAAGAAGAGTGTAGAAGGAGTAACGCCACAAATTTTCCAGCACCATGCGCAAGTGATATTAATGAGCATAGGCTTATGTTACAATTGGAAGAGTGCGCAAAGTTGCGCTTGTGTAGATCATTGTGTTTCTGCAGTCAGAATGGTACAGACGCCGGTATTCGTCTGCTAACATAGCAGCTGCCATCATGTGACTGAGGTTGAAGGACGACAAGTTTTGTGAGACACAAGCTGAGAGTTGTCACGAAGAAGCACGGGAACTTTGTGGATGTAACCCTGCTATATAAAACATAAGGCAGCAAAGTCTTGAATTGGGAACGAGAGGCATTTACTGGATAGATATACTGAAGTAGGCCATTTAACTACGCGGTTTTCAACTTCGCTGTCACTGTCACACCAAGTAGCACCGAATGATTAGGGCGATTATTGAGTGCGAATTGGAAAGGGTGTGGAAGGAAGGTGTCTTGATTAGAGGTAATACATAAACACTTGCCTGGAGAGGCTGAGGAAAACATGGAACAAATAAGTCAGGACCGCCGGTCTATGTGTCGATGTTAAAACCCTGGACTTCGCTTTTGCAAAGCAGTCTTATTGCCCAATCGACTGCTGCTTTTTGTGGGGTGAGGGGGGTGGAGGAATTCCATAGGATACAGTTATAAGAACACAGACATGACAGCAAGAAACAGATAAGATCGTAGAAGAGACGAAAGTATTAGACAGAATAATAGTTGATAAGCCGCGTGTGTAAATACCCTCAGTAAGCCAGCAGTAAGCAAAGAAGGCTCAGTATAATGTGGTTATAAGTTCTTACGTGTTGACTGGTTCACCACTTTCGTTCTGGTATAAATGGGAACGAAGTGTGATGAAATGTTACGCCTATACATATATATATATAGGAAGTTTTTACCCTTTCATATGCCACGAAGGCCCTTAGGGAGAGTAGAGGTACAGCTCTAGTCTATTTTTGACCTCAGCTCTAGAAGGGGTGAGGGGTCAGCGTCACGCCCCGGCCGCACCTTACCCCCGGGAAAGACCCGGTACCCATTGTACAGGAGGCTGGGTAGATCTCAGGGCCGGTCTGGACAGGTGCGGAAAATCTCGCCCCACCGGGATTCGATCCCCGCACCGTCCTGCCCGTAGGCAGTCTCTAGACCGACTACGCTACCCGACCCATATATATAGTGTACATCTACAGGATCCTGTGTCGATCTCATCAGCTTAGGTAGTTCTAACGAACTATCCGAGTGAGCAGTGCTGTTCGTAGTTTTGTACGTAAAATCCTACCGAAAATACAACCTTCTTCTCCCCGCACTTCTAGAAATAGACCTATAAGTCTTGCATTCAGACGTATTCAGCAGAGCAGTGAAGGTTTTAGATGAGAGAAAAAGAAGTACACAAAGGAAGGTAAAGGAATAAAATAAAATACCTGGAAGGAAAGAATTTCGGAAAGAAAAGGCAATAAAAAGGAAAACTAAATAAAGGGGATATACCAATAAAAACGCAAAAGTGCGTAGTGAGAAATAAAGTGCACAAAATTAAAAAAAAGACGGAAAAATTAAAGGAAAGAAGGAATGCACACTTTCATAATAAAAACAGAAACGAAATAGACAACAGAATAAAACAACGCGAAAATTGAATTTTTAACAGCTGCACTGGTAAAGATAACAGTTTTCTGGTATAAGAAGCCGTGCCGATTGTTAGGTACCGACTTTTCGAAGAAAACTGTTGTTTTGGCATTTAAGAAAAAAGTAATCTAACAGCTCCTCCGAAACCTTGTAACTTGCCCATCGATATGGCATAACTTCTCACAACGCTTAAATCTTCCCCTGATTCCAATGAACTTTTAAAATTAACAAGAATGTACAGAAAATCTAATAAAAATGATGAAAATTAAGAAAGGAAAAAATATAAGGGAACGATGAAATGAAAACCTGCAGTGGGGGGAAAAAAAACCCTATGAATCCCCAAGCAAATATAATTATGTTACATGTAAAATCCTCACAGCAGTGAGTTTGTAGATCCAAGTAGGTTGGAATGCGACGTAGTGAAGTATGTTAGATAGTTACTGAAGCTTCTGAGGATTCTGTTGGCTCCATCATCTTCATTACGATACTCTGAAATGCTGATAAATATGAGTATCTATGAAAATGTACGACGTCATATACCAGACAGAAACCTTCAGGGAACGGCAATTTCATCCAATTTCTGAGCTCATTTATCACGTCTAGAATACAGAGAAGAGAAGCTCCGCTAAGTTCTGGGTCAAATTATCATGTACTAATATAGAGATTAAAAAGCTCTTCCGCTCTCCGAAGTTCTAAGTCCAGTTATCACATCGTAGAATACAGACAAGGGAAGGCTTGCTAAGTTCTGTGTTCAGTTATCATGTACTAGTATACAGACAAGAGAAGGTATTCGAAAATTTGAGGACAGTTATCACGTCTTAGAATACAGACAAGAAAGACTCTGTTAAATTACGGATTCAGTTATCAAGTACTTGAAAACAGAGAAGAGAAACTCTCTTAGGTTCAGAGTTCAGTTACAACGCCCTAGAATAAAGAAAAGATAAACTCTGTTAAGTCCTTAATTCAGTTACCAGGTATTAGAATACAGACAAGAGAAACTCTGCTCAGTTCTGGGATTAGTTACCACGTCCTAGAATACAGACAAAGAAACCCTACTAAATACTTTATTCAGTTACCACATACTAGAATACAGACAAGAGATACCCTGCTAAGTTCTGAGTTCAGTTACCACGTCCTAGAATACAGGAAAAGAAACCCTACTAAGTCCTTTATTCAGTTACCACATACTGGAATACAGAAAAGAGAAACCCTGTTAAGTTCTGAGTTCAGTTACCACGTCCTAGAATACAGACAAGAGATACCCTGCTAAGTTCTGAGTTGTTACCACGTCCTAGAATACAGACAAGAGATACCCTGCTAAGTTCTGAGTTCAGTTACCACGCCCTAGAATACAGACAAGAGATACCCTGCTAAGTTCTGAGTTCAGTTACCACGTCCTAGAATACAGACAAGAGATACCCTGCTAAGTTCTGAGTTCAGTTACCAAGCCCTAGAATACAGACAAGAGATATCCTGCTAAGTTCTGAGTTCAGTTGCCACGCCCTAGAATACAGACAAGAGATACCCTGCTAAGTTCTGAGTTCAGTTACCACTTACTAGAATACAGACAAGAGATACCCGGCTAAGTTCTGAGTTCAGTTACCACGCCCTAGAATACAGACAAGAGATACTCTGCTAAGATCCGATTTCAGTTACCACTTACTAGAATAAAGACAAGAGAAACCCTGTTAAGTTCTGAGTTCAGTTAAAATGCACTATTACATAGACATCCGCAATACTGTTTCATCTTGAGCCCGAAATCAAAACCTCGTTCCCTGCATCACAGTATATGAAAGCCTTTAATATTATAATGCTCTAGAAGAAAATAATTTCTGTTTATGATGTGGATCGTAAAATGAATAACAGGAAGTTCCCTGTTCATGATACGTATGAAGGCATATAATTTTGTGGAGTCATAGCTTATGTGATTCTTAATCTCTGTATTAGATAAGGGTAAACGGTCAGCTTCATGACCCCGCCTTATCCCCGGGAAAATAACCCCCGAAAGCTGGGTGGGTATATATCCGGTCTGCATGCTTTCGAGAAGAGAATAATTTCTTGCGTCTGTCGACAATGGGAGCACGATTGCATGTTTGTGCGCCTCGTAAACTACTCACAAAAACCACATTCAGTCTGCGAGTTATAAGGAATGCATACACACATTGTGTGGTTAAAATATACTGTCTGAATGGTAATGTGTGCGGTACATATATTAAATACTGTATTATAAAGAGTTAAACAGAATGACCACAACATATTCGTGTTGCCAATCCGCCACTAACAAAACGCTCTCATCTCTGTAACCAGCATCCTACCCATCCCAATACGATTCTTCAACCCCTGTTCCGTAGCAGAGACGCCAAAACGGCGCCGTTATGACGTCAGTGAGGCGCCACCATCGCATCGCACAGCACGTGCGGGACCGGAAGATGGCCAGCAACGCAGAGAAGTAATTTGCTCTTCGCCATTTCCGATCTTAGTGATTTATATGAACACACCAAACACTGAGAGATTTATTTGATAAAACTGTGTCTCATTCCAGGCTAATGAGGCGTGTCATTAATGATAAAGACAATCTGTCTACATTATGATACTGAATATCGCTGTCCATTGAGTAGTTCTTGCTTCGTATTCTTACGTCCCCGTTTCAGAATTCGATCCCAGACAGGATATTTTCACCTCAGACCTTAGGTGGCTTTCTTTCGTTTTTCCAGGCAAATGATGAGACATTGTGTCATATTGCCCAACAGCCTCCCCTTCCATGTCCTCGGCAATTAATGATTCATTAATCATTTTTCACCTCGATGCTGTACGGTATAAATTGATACTGGGAGCCCGGCTAAGTAAACAGGGACACACAAATGACCATAGCATGATAACAGTGTTCATATGTTGGTAAACTTTCGGACTATTCAGTAGTAATTAAGATATCGTTAAGTTTGTTGTTATCTGAATGCAGTCCTCCCTTAGAAACAAGTAAGAGAGCCTCAAGCAGAAAAATATTGCAAGCGTCTCTGACGATAAGAATTACGGAACGACTGCATTCTTGGGTACGTTTAATATTTAGCATTTTAAAATCCTAGCCTTTACAGTATGAACCAGCAGGTTTAACATTCATAAATTCTACATTCTTCCAACAGAATGTACTTATATGTTCTGTAGGAAGATCGGACAGTGACTTTTGCCCTATACAACATTAACTGATTAGCTTTTACAAAGAAAATTGTGTTTACTGCGAGGTACGAACTTGGCCTTTAAATAAAATGATTAAGTTTCGTCTTTAAATAATTAAACGACCTGTTTAGTAGTTAAAGTTTAGCGCATAGTTTATGAAAAAGGTATTATTTTAACGGAAAAAAATAAAATTATGAAACAAACAACAGATTGTGGAAAATGAAACAGAAATTATGCAGGATGTCTCAAAAATGCAGCAGATTTCGTTGTTGCCTAAACACATACAATGAATTTCTAGGGGGATTTTTACGCGCTTGCTCACATGCGAGGGCAGTTATTTTTAATTTTAATAATTTTAGCATGTTTCTCAATAAATTTATGGAGGGTGTACTTCAATGACGAATACATGTTTTACACATGTTGAAATAACTATGGCCTACCTACCTTTTTCTCTTGCTCAGTCACTAACAGATCCAACCCGCCTGTCACAAAGCCAATTACACAACACAGAGTCAAATGATTACGTTCTTTCCATTTTATTAGATACTTATAATTGTGCTGTATTAAATTCGTTTGAAATCATGTGACATGCGCAGCCTCCTTCCCCCTGTCCCTCCCTACTTGGTACTAACCCTTTTTCGTCCGATTCTTAGGCTATGAATACACTGGGAGCGTCTGAGCTGCAAGGCGAGTCGAAACAACAACGGCCGAATTCGCCCAAGACGACTCAAGAGGAATCTGTGCGTTGTCATATAAAACACGGGCAGTCTCACTTTATGCAAAGCTTTAACGAATTTAAAATCTAAAGAAAAACAGCAAAGAGGCCTGAGTAATTAGGCTTTACGGGCGTAAAATGACTTGTTTACGTAAAATGTAAGTAGTTAGCCTCAAAGGTAGTCCCGATTACAAAGACCAAGATGTTGATGCTGTTTAGGGTACCAAAGGTTGTTTATTATGAAGATCATATTAAATATACAAATATATTCCGTGCTAAATTCGTGTGGCATTTTATTTATGTATGATTTAAATAAATAATTTATGTATGATTTAAATAAATAATAAAAAATAAATAAAGAAGGCCATGAACGAAAGAAACCTAAATGAAGGCCAGTGGGAAGATAGGAAGCAATGGAGTCTAGGTGTCGGACAACGCAGAAAAACTTTTTGAACCCGATACACACATATATACATGATTTAAATCATAAAATTGGTCTAAATAATTTACATACATACAATTTCATTTGCATTGAATAGGATAGCTTTTTAATGATGAATAACGAAAAGTCACTTTTTTCTGCGACAATCATTTACAAATATAATAAAAAATGTCAAAAATGCAGAGATTTCTTAACATTAAAACGGTTTGTAGTGAACCACATAGAAGCCATAATGATATCAATGATTAATACTAGCTTCATCAACTAATTCTGTTATGCTTAAAAGTTTGCGTAAAAAGAGAAAGTTCAGAGACTACACTAATCTTTAACAGACGGAGTGAAATAGTCTGATCAAAACGCGATTCACATATTGACCACGAGTTCCGTATGCGAAGATCAGGTCTCAATTCAGCACAAATTAAACAGATGTCTGTGTGGAACGTCTATGCAGCTATGGGTTTAATCTTACTTCTCTAAAAGGCAGATGAAGTGGCGCAAAACAGTTCGCAGTCTTGTAAACCTCCATTTAATTAAGATGATATTAGAAGGATTTGATGCCCGGATATCACAGTATTTTGCTTCAGTCGTTTAAGTTGTCTTCAAGCACAAAGTGGAAATGCGTCTTAAAGGTAGTTCGGAAAGTGGAGAAGACCACATGCAGGCAATCAGGCTTGCCATCCTTCACAACTTAAGAGGAATCTGATCCTTCGTGAAGCCGCTGGCAGACCGAAACTGCTTTTCCACAGACAACTTGGGACTAACTTGCGGGTTACATAAGAAATGTTAGTGCCGCTTCAGTCAATAAGCGTAACTCCTACACCAAGCAGTTCGTGGAACAAAGATGCAAGAACGGCGAAAAAAAAACTATGGTAATCAAATGAAACTCAAGAGACACGTTACCTACAGAAGAAGACATGAGGGGTTAGAGAAGGAAAAATGTAATGAGAAAGAGAAGGGGGATGGTAGGGAATATGATAATAAATTAGTAGCAGACCAGCAAAATAGAAATAGAGAAATTTTGAAGGCTTGAATATAAGATCTGAGTACAATAGGTTTAGCAGGAGAACATGATAACAAAGGAGCTCCATATTTTTCGCATGCAAAGTTATATAACTTTTTAAGTAGACTGCAGAAGTATGTTTCCAGCAACATTCTGAAGATTCTATCGAAATTTCTTACCAGGCTGTGCAAGAAATTGAAAGTAAACAGTCATGTCACCGAGTCCCCAACATGTATATAAATGTGCAGAATATATACTAGACAGATAGAGATAGAGCCTAGTTAAGTGAAGTAAGGGGAATTTAAAAAAAAACAGCAGTTTAAGCAAACATAATTAGTCCTACTGCCTGCAACACTCGAGTTAGATTCCGGGCGTACATACTCGTATTTTTATTTTTGAAATCACTGTGTCAAGACGTGCCTGAGCCTCCAAATCCTTCTATTCTACGGGTACTACGCGTTATTTCCAGCATGGGTAACATAGAGGGAGCGTGGCGTACCCAGATTAACAATACGTGCACTGCCACGTCTTAATGACGTAGTGCTTACTTAAACACAAAAGAAACTTTAACTTTTCTCCTCGCATTAAATCCGAGACGTGAGTGTAGCATAGCGTAGCAAAATTACGGTCCTGTAGAATGTGACAACATGAGTTTGGTGTAAGTGGCTCGGAGAGGATTTTCTAATGTCTTGAATAAAGAACAAAGAAAGTTCTTCCAAAAAATTTGCTTCCTGCCTGACGCACTACACGGCCACACATCCAGAAACTTCTAATGGTTAAACGTTATAATGTTGGCGTAACTGAATCGAGTGGAAAAAACACAGCAAACGTGGGGAGAAAAGAACTACGTAGGTTTAGCGGTGTTACATAACAGTAACTATCGCTAGGTTTAGCGGTGTTACATAACAGTAACTATCGCTAGGTTTAGCGGTGTTACATAACAGTAACT